>Ga0209676_1000439_pt1 | contig 71078 bp, 72 predicted proteins | sample AraplaCvi_mLB_r2_FD_184282 | JGI IMG/M metagenome (GOLD analysis project Ga0209676, IMG submission 184282) | Arabidopsis root microbial communities from North Carolina, USA - plate scrape MF_Cvi_mLB_r2 (SPAdes) (version 2) | ecosystem: Host-associated > Plants > Roots > Endosphere | place: USA...
TGATAAAGACTTCAATTGCTTCATCACTCTCAAATGGGCCAAAAACTAAGTCTTCACATCTTATTTTTGCTTCTAATGGTTTGTTACCTTCGAGTAAGCACGCTACCGCTGCCAGTTCAGTTTGAGAATTATGTTCATCCATCTCTTTCAGTTGATCACATAGCATTAATGCTTTACTATAGTTCTTCTCTTCTAGTGCTTTTTTACCTAAACTGATAATCCGATCCTTTAGTTTAGGAAAAAAGACAATATTGTCTTCCATGTAACTCCTCCTTATCCAATAGTTTTCTCCTGAACATATACATAATGAAAAAGTTTATCATGAATACAAATTAAATAAAATATTTCGCTACGAATTATCCTCTTAAACGACAAAAAAGAAGAACAGGGTTCTTCTTTTAATTAGCGTAATGGCTTTAATCCAAAACGTTTCCATAATTTCGGATATAGTTCTTTTAATTCATCATTTGTTTTCCAATCTGCTGCTAAATGTAACTCTGGATAATGATATCCCTTACTTTCAACTAAAGCATTGAACTCATTCCAAAGTTGATCATCCCAATCATCGTCGCCTTTACGTTTGATTGTATAAGCTTGTAGAGCTAAATCTAACATGTCTTCTAATTCAGGCACTAAACCTTCTTCCTCATAAATAGGAAATATATATTCAGCCAAATAATCTGGATCGTCTAGAACTTTTTTATATACTTGCTCACCTTGACCGATTAACCACGCTCTAAAAAAAGCAAATGAATCTTCCGAGCATCCATCCATTATCACCCATGCAGCTGCTAATAACCTAGAATTGTATGCTTTTGAAAAAGCAGTTTCGAACTGTATTTCAAATTCTGCAATTTCTTCATCACTTTGTTTTGCTAAATGACTTATTACCCACTCATAAGGTTCTTCTACAATATGCATTTTTGAAATGAGTCCCCAAAAGTCTTTTTCGGTCATAAAAATCACTCCACTATCTTATTTATATTAGGATAACATATCTCATCATAAAATTTCGGTTCTTAACAAATTTGTTATATTCTCACAATTTTGTAAAAAACAAAAAAAGAGAAGGAATTCTCCTCTCTTTTAGCTAATATATTAATCTTTATGCACTGCATCATTTAGTTCATTTGCAGACGATGCAACATTGCTGATTGCTCCGCCAATTTCCTTAATCACATCAACTAAATTTACAATTTGTTTTTCAATTCCATGGTTTCCAGATAAACTATTGTCCATTGAACTTACAATCCCATTAAAGGAATCATGAGTTTGCGTAGCTTCCTGTTGACCATCGTTTACTAATCCTTTTACATCATGAATCGAATTTACAACTTTATTCATATACAACGTTGCATGTGAGATTAATTCTTCAATTCGTTCTGTTGATGTTTTTGTTTGCGTAGCTAATTTCTTTACTTCGTTTGCTACTACCGCAAATCCTTTTCCATGCTCACCTGCACGAGCCGCCTCAATTGCAGAGTTAAGGGCAAGTAAATTAGTTTGATTAGCAATATCTTGAACAATTAAAATGACTTGTGATATTTCATTAAAAGAGTTATTAAGTACATCAACTGATACTGATACTTCATCTGTACTATTCGAGATCGTTGAAATTTTATTATGCAACACTTTCATTAACTCTTGACCTTCATAAGCCAAGGACTGAGTAGTACTAGCAATTTCATTATTTGAAATAACTGATTCGTTTACCCTTACACTGCTGTCTACTAATAACTCAACTGCAGCATTTGTTTCTTCAACTAAAGCAAGTAATTCCTCAGCAATCTCACCAATTTTTTTCTTTAAATTTATTTCTACTTGTAGTTGTTTCTCTTTTGCACCGATATTTTCTTTTTCATATAGATCTAATACTAATTGCTGTTCAAAGTTTAATATTTTCGAGGCTACAGATATTAGCTTTCTTTGCTCTTCACTAGTAGTATTCGTAATTTTAGAAACTACAAAAATCAATTCCTCTAAAATATTTTGAAATGCAGCTAAATACCATTTCGGTTGAAGTCCTATTCTAAAATGGATTTGAGCCACTTTTAATCGTTTATTTACATATTCATCATTTATTTCGCCATGAAATAATAAATGAATATGCGATGATAAAGTCTTTCTCAAACGTTCAACAGATGAGTGACTTTCAATGATATTTTTTAAATGTTCAACTTTTAATACCGCATCATAAAATGCTGATACTAAACTTTCTATATTTTCTGAAACAATTGGTTGTAGACTTTTTAAAATTTTTAACTCTTCTTCATTTAAACGTATGAACGCTAACTGCTGTTTTATTTCTTCATCTGTTACTTGGATTGAAACCGAAACATTTGATTGATTACTTTCTTGCAAAAAATGACCTTGTTTCTCTTTCTTTTTAAAAAACATAAAATATATGCTCCCTTCTTCATCTGTAATTATGTCGGAATAATATAATAAATGTTTAGTTAAATGCTGAATCCATTTTTTACTATTGCCTGCAACATATGATAGGGATGTTCATACTGAGTCAAAAAGGAAAGTAGAAGATCATTAAATGAAGTGTTAGTACAAAGGGACTATTATAGAATAGAGGAAGGAATTCATATCAATAGCACAAAAAAAGGTTTAAGGAATGGGGATAACCCTTATTCCTTAAACCTTTTTTCTATTATGACGTCCTGGGAGGGATTCGAACCCCCGACCGACGGCTTAGAAGGCCGTTGCTCTATCCTGCTGAGCTACCAGGACATAATGGAGCGGGTGATGGGAATCGAACCCACGACCGAAGCTTGGAAGGCTTCTATTTTACCATTAAACTACACCCGCATGTTTTTTTTAGCGACATCACCTGTCGACATAATTTATTATAGTCACTTCACTAAATAAAGTCAACAATAATTTTAACTTTTTTTCCAAAATAAAGGAAAAAATTTCTTTTCCATTTATACTCTCATTATATTTTATTTGTATGAAAATTATCACTTTTTAAAGAACTTAAAGGTTAGTAGAAATTTATATTTTACTACTAACCTTTAACTTATGTTATTGATTTAAATCAAATGAGGATGATAATAACTCTTTGCCATCTATCGTGTAAAAAATAACCTTTGCAGCTTTACCATCGGTATCTATGATTGCATATGTTTTTTCTTTTCGCATTCGAGGTAGGAGTATACTACCTGGGTTGATAAAAAGGATTCCATCTATCACTTCAGCTCCAAGCATGTGAGAGTGGCCGAAGCAAGCGATCGTTGCTCCTAATTCTCTGCATCGATAATGAAGCTTCTGTAGAGTTTGTTTAATCCCATATAAATGACCATGAGTAGCGTAAATCTTCACATCATTTTCTTGATGAATGAACTCTTCAGGGAATTCTCCTCTAAAATCACAATTGCCTCGAACGACATGAAAACCTTGTAATTCTCTTGCATCAATCTCTAACTCAGAGTCACCACAGTGGATCATTAAATCAACATCTTCACGATGACGTTTAGAAATTACTTCAAGCAGTTCTGTTAAACCATGACTATCACTTAGAATCAATGCTTTCATCATATTACCCCTTAGAAAAATTCTTTTCCTTCTTTTTCTATTACGTTCATTAATGATTTGATAGCATTTGCCCTATGACTTAAGCCACTTTTTTCATCTGCCGTTAATTCAGCCATGGTTTTGTCCAACTCTGGCAAGAAGAAAATTGGATCATATCCAAATCCATTTGTTCCTCTCTTTTCGCTCGAGATATAACCTTCTACTGTCCCATTAACGGTAATCGTTTTTTTACCCGGCGCAGCTAATGCAAGCGCACAATAAAACCTTGCTGTACGTTTACCTGGAAAAACATCATGTAACTCACTTAATACTTTTTGTAAATTATCTTCATCGCTTTTATGTAGACCTGCATAACGTGCTGAATATACCCCAGGTCTTCCTTCAAGTGCATCTACAATTAACCCCGAATCATCTGCAATAACCGGAGTTTGTAGAACTTTTGCTAAGTATTCAGCTTTTAAAATAGCATTTTCCTCAAAAGTTGTACCAGTTTCTTCAATCTCTTCAATTTCAGGGAAATCCTGTAAGGATTTAATTTGAAATCCCATCGGGTGAAAAAGTGCTTCAAAGTCTTTTACTTTCCCTTTATTATTCGTCGCAATAATAATTGTTTCCATCCTTAAAGTCTCTCCTCTATATATGTATAGTTAAAACTTAATTCCTTCATTTAATAGAACTTCTTTTTGTTTTTCAATCAGCTTTTTAATTCCTAGTTCACCTAGAGCAAGCATTTCATTTAGCTCTTCTCTTGTAAAGGTCGCTTCTTCACCAGTTCCTTGCAGTTCTACAAAGCGTCCTTCTCCAGTCATAATAATGTTCATATCAACACTAGCTGCAGAATCTTCTAGATAATATAAATCTAAAACCGCACCAGTATCTTCTAATATCCCTACAGAAGTCGCTGCCAAATAATCTTTAACTGGATAAGATTTTAATTTATCTTGTTTAACTAATTTATCAAATGCCAACATCATTGCAACGAATGCACCAGTAATAGAGGTTGTTCGAGTTCCCCCATCCGCTTGGATTACATCACAGTCAATCCATATCGTTTTTTCTCCAAGTGCTTCTAAATCTACAACCGCTCTTAGTGCTCTACCAATTAGTCTCTGAATTTCCATTGTACGACCTGTTACCTTACCTTTTGTTGACTCACGCATCGTTCGATCTTGTGTTGCCCTTGGTAACATAGAATACTCAGCTGAAATCCAGCCTTTACCGCTATTTCTTAGGAAAGGTGGCACGCGGTCTTCAACCGTCGCATTACAAATTACTTTTGTATCCCCTACACTAATTAGTACAGATCCTTCAGCATGCTTTGTATAATTCGTTACAATTTCTATTGGCCTTAATTCATTATTTAATCTTCCATCTGTTCTAGTCATGTTTGTTTCCTCCTACATAAATCTTCCAATTACTAGTATAGACAAAAATATGATTTCATTTCTACTTATTAAAAGCATTTCTTAAGATAAATGCAAAAAACCTTGAACAAAAGTCATATTTAAACTTTGGTTCAAGGTTTGATTATGAAGTTTATAATTCTTTTGTATTTACATCCTTAGGTCTAGATACTGGTTGGCTTAAAGGCTTACCTTGTTGGTTTAGTGCAGTTAATTTACCATCTACTTGAATTTCAATTGAAGTAACCCCTTTTTGTTCAGTTAACGATAAAACAAGTGGTTGTAATACATCATCATTAATCATATTTTTAGCAATGTTGCCGTATATACCTTCATTAAAATTAAGTGTTAGTTTACCATTTTGATATTTTGGCTCAGCAACTAATTTTGTATCTGAACCAAAATCAGAAACAAGTTCAGAATAATCAGAAGGACCTTTAACAAGTTCATTTACAATTGCAGTATACGAATCTTTTTCTGCATTTGAAATCCTTCTAGTTACAGGAACATAATAAGTTTCACCCATTTCATCTTGTGAAACATAATATAATGTAACTGGTCTTGAATTCATTACATCAACGATATCACCTTTATCAAAATTAATGCCATCTTGCCTAGTTAACCCCTCACCTATTTGTGCTTTGTTAATTGGCATAGCCGTTAAGTTTTTACCATTTACACGAATTTTTACTTTTTTAACATTCTCAAACTGCGTCAATGTCCAAGTTACAGCTTGAAATACTTTTAACTCATCTTCGTCATGATATTGTTTAAACTCTGAAGAGAAATCAGCAATGACTGTACCATCTTTTTGCGTTTCTACCCCTAAAACCTCAGTGTTTGGTGGTAAAACAGCTTGAAACCCATTAGGTAATTGATCTGTTACCGGACCGTCTTTCATTAAATACTCTAGGGCTTGTTTTGCTAAACTTGTAGATTTAGGTAATTGGAATGTTTGTGGTACTACATAACCATTTCGATCGATTAAGTATAGTTCTCTTTTCGCTGTTTGTTCTTGTACCTTACCTGCTTGTACTTCTTTTGATGGTTGGTCACTTCTATATGTAACCGTTTTAGGTGGATCGATTTCATTAGAAGTTTTAACCGGAATTAAACCACAACCAGATAATGTAGCAAGTCCACAAAGTGTTGCAGTTGTTACTAATAATCTTTTTTTCATCGCCATACTCCCCCCACGCTTTTTTACTATTTATACGAGCATGTACAATTTTTAGAACAAGCTATGGCCAAAAAAAATAAATATTTTAATCTGGCTTTTAAATTCACTGGAAATATTCACCTTAAATACGAAACTGTCATATGATAAAAAGACTAAATGAATACCCATCCGAAGTACAGCTCGGTCAAGCAAGGAGGGTTAGCACAGTTGAAGGATAGAGAATATCAAACAAAGCACACACTCACTAAGCGTGAAAAAGAAGTATTTGAACTTCTTGTTCAAGATAAAACTACAAGAGAAATTGCTGAAGAACTGTTTATAAGTGAAAAAACTGTGAGAAATCATATTTCAAATGCAATGCAGAAGCTTGGGGTTAAGGGGCGATCACAAGCAGTTATCGAGCTACTACGCATGGGCGAGCTTGAACTGTAGCATTCTTGTAGATTTACAAATCTACTCATCTACCTACTGCCGGCTATCTTTTTGATAAGCCGGTTTTGGTTTTTTGTGTAGGCTATCAACCTTCATTTACATTGTGTTATTAAGCGATTCTATAAATATACATGTTGAATCAACTGAACAATAATTTAAAAGAAGAGTATCGTTTACTCTTCTTTTAAATTTGCATAAATAATGGACAAAAAGTCTATTTACCTTATAATCTAGCAATATTTTAGGTACTAATAGTTTAATAGACCCAAATTACATAAAAAAATAAAAAATTATAGGATTTATTACAAAAATTAAATTATAATGAAAAAGCTGTATTAAACAACTAAGGAGAGATTTTATGAAGAAAATACTGCACATTTTACTAACTGCAAGTTTATTAATGACGATTTGTTTTTCATTTAAAACGGTTAAAGCTGAAGTTAATTCAGAAGCAGATACTTTCCCAATAAAAAGTATTTCGATAGAAAAACCTAATATCACAATGCCTGATACAAATGTAGCATATGTTACATTTAAATCAGCCCCTTCAACTTTGGAGAGATTACATATTACATACGGAAACTATAATACAGAATATCACTCAGCTTATTTTTCTAAATGTGTAGTGACGAAGAATTTGCTAATCTATTCATGTCCAATTACCATCCCAAAATATGAAACATCAGGTAATTGGAAAATATATAACATTGATATAAAATATAAGGATAATGAAAATAGTAGTTGGTTCTCACGCGATGAAAACCCTAATCTTATCAAATGGCCAACGTTTAAAGTTTCAAATAAAAACGAAGATAGTGTTGCACCAGTTTTAAAATCCTTCCAAGTTATCGGAGATGTGCTACAACCTGGAGTTGCTTTCCAATTAGAAGCTTACGCCGAAGACCAAAAATCTGGGATAAAAGATATTGCTGTAAGTTTTATCGATAAAAAAACTGAACAAAGCTTTCTTCTAGAAAAATTAAAATACGTGGGTAATAATAAATGGACAAGTAATACTACACTTCCTAAAGATATAAAACCTGGAGGATGGTACATTTCTCTAGTAAATATCCGTGACAATGCTGGAAACACCTATGTAAGATTTTTTGATAAAAATGGTTATACAGAAAGATCTAGAACGATTCGAGATGAAGTGAAAACTGCTACTGTAAAAACAGATGATATTGAAGACTTTTATGTATTACCTCAATCAAAAGTCTTATCAAAATCACTTACAACTGTGAAAATGCAATCTTATTCAAATCGAACAATAGAAATATATAAAGGTACTAAATTATTAAAGAAAAGCAACACAACAGCAAGTGGTAAAAGTAATTTAACTTTTACTAAACAATCAAAGAATTCACAACTTAAAGCAGTTATTAAAACAAAAGCTGGTAAAGTATCGGAAACAGTAAAAATTACATTACCTAATAAATAAAGAAAACCTTTATACAAAAAAAAACAGTCCTTTAAAAGTAATTCTTTTAAAGAACTGTTTTTTGTTTTTCCTTGAAAATTTTGTTGATTACAACTCCAGGTTGCTCCCTTTCCGAGGGCGAGAGCTGAGCCTCCGGGGTCTCTACCTTCCCGCTATTCCCATCTTTTAGAAAAGAGCATTCTCTTAAGAAGAATTTAATTCAAAGTAGATACTCGCTCTTTCTCTCCTCTTTAAACTTCATAAAACCCTTTTGTATTTTCATAAAGAATTTTATATACTTCCCCTAATTCAACATCTTTAATTTCAGCAATTTTGCGTACTGATTCATGAATAAAGCTTGGATGAGTATATGCTCCTTTAAAAGGACCTTCAAATGGCCATGGACCATCTGTTTCAACCATTAGCTGGTTTAGTGGATAGATTTTTACAAGTTCTTGAATTTCGTTTTCATATAACACATCTGGCGTAATGGATATATAATAACCATTTTCTATCATTCGCTTAATGGTATGTTTGTTTCCTTTAAACCAATGAAAATGTGCTTTTTTGATTTTATATTTTTCTAATAGACAACAAACGATATCGGCATCTTCATAAACCGCATGTAGTACGATCGGTTTGCTTACCTCATATGCAAGTTTAATAAACTTTTCAAGCAACTCAATATAAGGTTTATAATCAAGCGTTTGTTCCTGATTCCGATAATATGGCAAGCCTACTTCACCAATTGCAATCATTTGATCATTATGTTCCCTTATCCATTTTAACAAAGCTTGAGTTTCTTCTTCTGAGGGAATCTCTTGTTCAGGATGAAATCCAAATGCAGTGAATACCTGTCTTGATTGCAATTGAAAATCGAGATTTTTCTTACATGATGCTAAATCCATGGAAACTGAAATAAGCGCCTCTACTTCGTTTTCTTTTAAACTATTAAGTATTTCATCTCTTTGTTTCGTTTCATATGAGTCAAGATGAATATGAGCATCTATCACTTTCATCTGGTTTCTCCTTTTCCAGTGCAGAGTAAATTTTACGTTTCCACGCAGTAAATTCATCAGTTAATAGTAATTCTTTTTGACGAGGTCTTGGAAATGGTACGATAATTTCTTCTTTAATCTTTGCAGGTTTATCTGAGAAAATATAAATCCGATCAGACAATAATAAAGCTTCATCAATATTATGAGTAACTAGCAAAATTGACCGTCTTTGTTCTTCCCATATTGAAAGTAGCCATTGTTGCATATCAAGTCTCGTAAATTCATCTAATGCTGAAAATGGTTCGTCCATACACATGAATGATTGTGGAGCAAGTAATGATCTAAGAAATGATACGCGTTGTTTCATGCCACCTGATAATTCATGTGGATAAGCATTTTCGTAGTCAGCAAGTCCGGTGCGTTTCAACCAATCTCGTGCTAATGATTCATCCGATTTACCTTTGATTTCACTAGATAATAGAATATTTTTCAATACAGTTCGCCACGGAAGAAGTGAATGCTCTTGCGGCATAAAACTAATATGGCCTAGTTCTCCATTTATTACTGAATGATTTAAAATGATTTGTCCCGAATCTGGATTGATCAATCCACCGATTAAATTGAATAAAGTACTTTTCCCACTTCCAGAAGGACCTAAAATCGAGACAAATTCTCCTTCATTTACGTGCATCGAAATACCAGCTAAAATTTGTTGATGTTTTCCAAATGATTTTTCGAGATTTCTAATTTCTAATGTCATTTTTATTTTACTCCCTTAGACTTCCATTTCACCGTCATTCTTTCCAGCAATACAATCAAGCCGAAAAAGAACATACTTAAAAGCATAATGATAAAAATCGAGACAAATACTCGATCCGTACGAAATGAAGAAGAAGCAAGTGTCATAAATACACCAATACCTGTTTTTGCACCAAGCCACTCAGAAATCACCGCACCCATCACACTATATGTCGCGGATATTTTTAATCCTGAAAAAATAGACGGTAGTGAGTATGGACATTCTATTTTCCAAAATAATTGAGATTTTGTTGCCCCTGCCATTTTCATATAATTAATCAATTCAGTTGGCGTTTGTCTAAATCCATCGAGAGCAGAAACGGTAACAGGAAAGAAACAAACAAGTGAAATGATCATTAACTTTGGTAATACTCCAAATCCAAACCAAATGATTAAAAGTGGTGCTAAAACAATAATTGGTACGTTCTGTGACAAAATCAATAATGGATAAAACGCTTCTTTAAATCCTGGAATTAAATGTAGTACGATTGCAATCATTAGTCCTAAAAAAGTACCTACCAAAAAACCAGAGATGGTTAATTGTACGGTAGAAAGTACATGTGGAACTAACGAATCATAAGATTGGATTCCTTCTTTTAGTATTGCGATTGGCCCTGGCAAGAGCCAAGCTTCTATTTTGAAAAAATTTATACTTAGCTGCCAAAAAATTAAAAAAAGGAGGATGACAAGAATCGGTTGCCATCCTTTTATTTGTTTGCGGTTCATTAACGATACTTCTCCGTCAAATCATCCATTGCAATACCTTGTGGCTGATATAGAATTTTCATTTGTGTAATGACATTATGACAGCCTATTTCAATCATTCTTTCATTCATTTTTTGAACAATATTTAATAATTGATTTAATTCGCCTTCCATTGTTGTTTCTAATGGCTGAACTTGGTATTTTACACCAGACTCATCGATTACTTTTATCGCTGCATCAACCGCTGGAATAACTTCTTCAATTTTATTTGTTTTAGGAATAATTTGTACACTCATTAAAGTATTAGACATTTAAAGCTCCCCTTTGTCAAAAAATATTATTCTGGTAAAAACTCATTTGTAAAAGCTTTTTCCGGATCAAATTTACCTTCTAACAATTTATTTTCAGTTAACCACTCGGCATAGTTTTTCCAAATTGTTAACTTCTGTTCACCCCAACGACTTGCATCGTCTTGATATTTAGTTGAAAGCCACTCCTGACTTTTTTGAACTAACTCTTTATCTAAATCTGGATTATCTTTTAACAAAATATCTGCAGCTTCTTTTGGATGATCGATTGAATAAGTATATCCTTTAGACGCTGCCTTCATAAATGCCTTAACTGTTTCTGGTTGATTCTTAATCATTTTTTCATTCGTAGCAAGGACTGGCGTATAGTAATCTAGCTTATCACTGTAATCAGTTAAATAAACCATATTTAGCTTTTCACCACGAAGCTCAGCTTCTATACCTGTCCATCCTTGATAAATCCAAGCAAAATCAATATCTCGCTTTACAGCCGTGAAGAAATCGGCTTCGCCCATATTAACGATATTTAATTTATTAACATCTGCATTTTCTTTTTTCATCAATGAATCTAAGATTGCTTTTTCTACAGGTGAACCCCATCCACCGTAAGTTTTACCTGCAAAATCTTTAGGTGATTTAATATTTTTGCTAACTGGTGAAGCAAAACCAGAAGTATTATGTTGAATAACAGCTGCAATCGACACGATTGGTACGTTTTGTACTCTTGCTTGTGTAATTGACTCTTGGTAAGAAACGCCAAAATCAGCTTTACCAGAAGCAATTAATTGATCTGCTCCTGTTTGCCCCGGGCTAATAATCTCTACATCCAAACCTTGCTCTTTAAAATATCCATTTTCTTTTGCTACAAATAAACCTGTATGATTTGTATTTGGCGTCCAGTCTAATACTACCGTCACCTTTTGTAGTTCTTTTTCTTTCTTCGGTGTTGACGAATTTTGCTCACTACATCCAGCTAATGTTAAGCAAAGTGCAAAAAAGCAAATCAGTAATCTTTTCATTCTATAACTCTCCTTTTTGTTTTGTTTATACAAATTAAATGTGTTAGCACCATAGTCAGGCACTAGAACTAGACAAAAAGAAAACGCCCGAATAAATATCCGGACGTGAATGCACTGTAAAAAACTATATCAAAAGAGATACTGTTCCCTACGCTGGCATCACCCAGATCAGGTTCTAAGAGTCAGTATCTAAAGGATACAATCTCAGCCAGCAACACTGGCCCCTCCACATTTTCTCGCATATAAACTTTTCATGATAAATATAACAGATAAATTCCTTAAATACGACTCATTTTCAACATAAATTTAATATTTTAATAATCTGTATATATAGAAAACTTCATTTCTTGAAAAGGATTGAGCAGAAATTGAATCATGAACACTATGAATATAATAGATCAACAAGGTTTAAAAGTTTGTGGGAGCCTATAAAGAAAACGAAGGCGAGTGGACTAGATGAATAAGCCAATTGGTGTGATTGACTCAGGCGTTGGAGGCTTAACAGTTGCAAAACAAATGATCAGGCAGCTACCGAACGAAGAAATTTATTATGTAGGTGACACACTTAGATGCCCATATGGCTCACGTTCGTATGATGAAATTAGACAGTTTACTTGGGAAATGACAAACTATCTCCTAGACAAAGATATTAAAATGTTGGTCATTGCTTGTAATACTGCAACTTCTATCGTTTTACAGGAAATGCGCGAAAAATTACCGATTCCTGTAATTGGGGTTGTTCATCCAGGAGCAAGAGCCGCAATAAAGCTCACGAAAAATAACCGCATCGGAGTAATTGGTACAAATGCAACAATTCATAGCCATGCATACAAACACGCACTAAAGAGAATTAATCGTTCAGTAGAAATAATAGAATTAGCCTGTCCAGAATTTGCTGGAATAGTTGAAAGTGGTAGATACACTCAACCATACATTTTTGATCATATTCATGAGGCTTTGACTCCATTAAAAGAAATCTAGCATTGACACCTTAATACTAGGTTGCACTCACTATCCTTTATTGAGTTCCATTATTCAAGAAGTAATTGGCTCTCAGATCAAGTTAATTAGTTCAGGTGATCAAACAGCTTTGGAGGTTAGTGCAATTCTGGACCAGCAAAATTTATTATCAACCAAGAAGTCTGTGTCACACTCCTTTTTTACCACTGGTAATCCCGTGGCATTTCGCAAAATAGCTTCTTCAATATTCCAAGAACCATTGGAACATATAAAACAAATTAAACTTTAAAACACTCCAGCAATTTTTTGCTCGAGTGTTTTTATTTTTTATTTAAGTCAAAATATTCTTTTAGCATAAAATTATTTTGTACAATATCTTCAAGGGTATATTCGTCTAATACTTGTAGAAACTGATCTAATGCTTTATTAAATATATGCTTTAAAGAACAAACAGGTGTTATGACACAGTTATTGTTATGCTCGAAACATTCAACAATATGAAAGTCCTCTTCTGTCTTTCGAATTAATTCACCTATATTTATGTCCGATGGTCGTTTTGCAAGTCGGATTCCACCATTCCGTCCTCGAATTGTTTCAATATAACCCATCTTCCCTAAGTTATAGATTATTTTCATTAAATGATTTTTTGAAATATCATACGCCTCGGCAATATCCTTTATATTTACCAGTTTTTCATTTGGCTCAGTGGACAAGTATATTAAAACCCGAAGTGAGTAATCCGAATAATTGGTTAACCGCATAAATTCCCCTCACTCATTTATTTTGATTAATCATAGCATAATTGTGAACATTTTTTAAACTTTTATAAACTGAGGCTAAAAAGATGTATTTTACATATTGCTTTAACAAGTAGATGGGTCTACTATAAAGATGTATTATAAATACTACTTTAAAGAAAAGAAGGGGTATAACATGCTTTCTCAAAAATCTATTGATATCATTAAATCAACAATCCCAGTTTTAGAAGTGAAAGGTCTTGAAATTACATCAGTTTTTTATAAAAACCTGTTTACAAATCATCCTGAATTATTGAATATATTCAATCATACAAATCAACAACAAGGTAGACAACAAACAGCGCTTGCTAACACAGTACTAGCAGCGGCTAAAAATATTGATAAGTTAGAAACAATTCTTCCAGTCGTAAAACAAATTGCTCAAAAACATCGTAGTCTGTTAGTAAAACCTGAGCACTACCCAATCGTTGGTGAACATTTACTAGGCGCGATTAAAGAAGTATTAGGTGATGCTGCAACCGATGAAATTCTTGCTGCTTGGGCTGAAAGCTATGGTATTATTGCACAAGTATTTATTGATATCGAAAAAGAAATGTATAATGACTCAGCTTCACAAGAAGGTGGATGGAGTGACTTTAAAGAATTCAAAGTCATTGATAAAGTTAAAGAAAGCGATGTAATTACATCTTTCTACTTACTTCCTAAAGATCACTCTGTTTTACCAACATTTTTACCAGGTCAATATATTACTGTGCGAGCAAAAGTGGCTGGTCAAAAATATTTATTAAACAGACAATATAGTTTGTCTGATGTACCTGGCAAAGAGTACTATAGAATATCCGTAAAACGAGAAGCTGAAGAGCAACAACCAGAAGGCGTTTTTTCAAACTATCTTCACAACTTTATTAATATCGGCGATTCATTAGAATTAACTGCACCAGCTGGAGATTTCACTTTAAACACTGATCTTGAATCACCTGTTGTGTTTATTAGTGGCGGGGTTGGTATTACACCTTTAATAAGTATGGCAAAACAGATTGCTAATACTCAACCAAATCGTAAAGTAGAAATGATATGCGCTTCAAGAAATGCTAAGCTTCAACCATTCGAAAATGAATTAATTTCATTATCCAAACAAATAAATGACTATTCTTTATCATTTATTTATGAAAATCCATCAGAGGAAGATTTGAAAAATCCGTACTTTAAAAAGCAAGGCTATATTGATGCTGTATGGTTAACATCTAATATACAAGCTGTAGATGCACATTATTATGTATGTGGCCCAGTACCATTTTTAAAAGCAGTTGTATCAAACTTAAAACAATTAAACGTTCCAGAAACTAATATTCACTTTGAATTCTTTGGACCATCAATGAGTCTAGAAGGATAAATAAAAAGGATGCTCTCATTTTGAGCATCCTTTTAAGTTTGTAGACAAAAGTATTAAAACTAAGAGATTTAGACAGTCTGAAAAGTTGTTTTCTTTTCGAGAATCCATTCTAACTTCTAATCAGTAAGGCAGTTTTCTTTAGCGCTGTTGGAATGATAAAACTACCTAATATAGCTAACAAATCACTTGAAAATGTTTTTTTAATACAACCAAAAACGAGACTACTGATGAGAATATCATATAATACAAATCTGCCAAAATCTTCTTTCGTAATGACTAAAAATACGACTGATGATTTTCTAGTTGTCAGACAAAGCCCACCTTTAGTACTAAATTATTCGATTGGTAATTCCCAATAATATTTTTCTAATTCTTCATACATTTTTTTCATTCCTATTTTCTCTAATACTCTAATGGAAGCATGATTATAGATTGAACATGTTGCAATTATTTTTTCTACATTTTCTCTTTGCATTCCCCAATCACAAAATGTTTTAGCCATTTCAGTGGTATAGCCTTTCCCTTGATAATCAGGTGCCATACTATAACCGATTTCCATTATTCCATGTATATCTGGCCCACCTTTAAATCCCATATCACCTATAATGATTTTGTCTTTTTTATGAATAATGACCCCTTCAAATTCTTCCTCTTCCGGATGTTTTTGAAAACGAGAAATTTTATACGGAAACAGATTTTTGTACGCATTAATTGGCCATCCTTTAGCAAAACTAAATGTCATATTTTCATATTCTAACGACTGTTCCCCGTTTAAAACATCTAACATAGCTCCAGCAGTAAATTTTACTAATAATAGATTTTCAGTTTGAGTAATGATCATACCTATTCACCTGTCCTCTATTTCCCTTTAAAAAATATTCTTGAAATAATCAAACCAATTAAACCGAGTAATATAAATAGTCCAGCCCTTACTAACAATGTAATATTCGGTAAATCAACTAAAACAAGCTTGCATAAAGTTAGTAATAACAAACCAACCCCAATATAGGTCCATACTTTAAACTTCTTCAAACTGCCAAGTACCATCGCAATAATTGAAATAATGATCCAACTTAGATTAATTGTAAGACTAATAACATTATCAGAGAAATCTGTAGTCAAAATTTGTACAGCTTGCGTGATGTAAGCAATTAATAATAGTGTAATCACTAATGAACTACTCACCAATATAACATTTTTCTCTTTCTCATTTTTATAAGCTATTATCGCAATCGTGATTGTAGCAATTATTAAAACAATCCAATCCATAGAAGTAAATGAAATTAAAGAAAAAATCGGTTCTGATACAATCCTTATACCAACTGGAACGATTGTTAAAGAAGCAATGATTAGTTTAAAAAAGTCTCTATATCTAACATAAAATAAATACGTTAATATAGCCTGTATGATCAAAACAGTGTTTAATAAGTGAACAGTCACACTATCTAAACATAAGAATGAAAACGCTAGTAGAAAGTTTGTTGAAAATGCAAAGAACAAGTCTGATTGCTTTTTATATAAATTACTTAGGAATAAATATGAAACACAAAGAAGGATGAGGATAATCGTTCTTGTGTTATCTTCATAACCACTGAAAACCCAACCAATCGTGATGATAAAGCTGGTATGAAGCATCAAAATTTGCTTTTTCTTAGAAAACTTTGAGATTAATAAAATAGTAAGTAATCCTAAATGTTGAATGATAATACTAAAGGCAAAGTATTCAAAACCTTTGAGATTAAAATTTAAAAGTCCAACCACTATATAAACTAAATTCAATAATATAGCTGAAGTCGAATATAAGTATTTATATTTTTTAAATGCAGCATAAAACATAAATAACAAGTATATTGATGTTTCATAAAACGCAAAAAATAAATAATTAGGCGCTGTGCTTTTTATTAAGAATGGGATCAAAATGGCTCCAATGATACTAATTAAGCCAATCGCTTCAGATTTATATTTATTCATGAAATAAAAGCCTACTCCGACCCATATAACCTGTAGCATAAATGCAACATTTGAACCAATCATATTATATAAATGATGCATTGCAAAAGTTGTTAAGAATAACACCGGCAATATTCCACCTAATAATGTTTGCCCAAGTGTAACTCGCTTTGCTTGCACTTGTCGATTTCCATACCAAAATAAAAGAATTGCAAAGGCAAATCCTATGCCAACTTTGGCGTATTCATTTAAAACACCATAATCGGATGCTGCTTTAAATCCCCACATAATTCCAATAATAAAAATAAAGATAAAAAATCTAGGTAACCACTTTTGGAAAATAAGTGCTTCAAAATCAATTTTTTCTTTAGGAGTCGATGTATTTTGTTTCACTACTTTTTGAACTGGTTTCGATGGAGTCATACTGATTTTTTCTTTTTGTTGAAATTCATTCTGTTTCAAAACCGTTTCTCTAGTGAGTAGAAAATCAAGTTTTTTCTTCATCTCACTCACTTCAAATTCAAGTTTTTCAACCTTCTTTTGAAGTTCCTCATTTTGATTCTCCAACCAAATCACCTCTATCATATCTATGTATTTCTGGTAATCTAAATAACTAATTTGAATTAGCTATCTTCATTCAATTCTACAATTTTATATAATTTCCTATATAAATTCTTAAAGATTACAAATTTCGCCATATTTCCCAGAAAATAATTTCATGGCAAAATTCAATTTGGATTGAGAGCGAATTACATTTCAGTATTTCAATATAAAAAATCCTCTACCTATCGATAGAGGACCTTTTTATATTAAAATAAAACTTTATCTTGTTTTTGTTGCTTAACCATTTCTAAGAAATCGTCAAATGATTGAGTTCCAATATCGCCTTCGCCACGCTTACGAATCGCTACAGCATTGTTTTCAACTTCTTGGTCTCCAACAACTAACATGTAAGGTAGTTTACGCAGTTGTGCTTCACGGATTTTGTAACCAATTTTCTCTCCGCGTAAGTCTGCCTCAACGCGAATTCCTGCATCTTTTAATTGATCAGCAAGTTTTTGTGCATAATCATTGTGCACGCTTGAAATTGGTAATACTGCAACTTGAACTGGTGCTAACCATAATGGGAATGCCCCAGCAAAGTGCTCAGTTAAGATTCCTAAGAAACGATCGATTGATCCATAGATTGCACGGTGGATAACAACTGGACGTTCTTTTTGATTATCTTCATTAACATAAGTTAAATCGAATTTTTCTGGCATTTGGAAATCTAATTGAATTGTTGCACATTGCCAGCTACGTTTTAATGCATCTTGAATGTGGAAATCAATTTTTGGACCATAGAATGCGCCATCACCTGGATTTAATTTAAAATCAAGGTTTTCTGATTTCAGAACGTTTTCTAATGCTTGTTCAGCAGAGTTCCATAATTCTTCAGATCCCATTGAATCTTCTGGACGAGTTGATAATTCTACTTTATAAGTAAATCCAAATACGCCATAGATTTCCTTAATTAAGTTAATTACTTCAATAATTTCGCCTTCAATTTGGTCTGGACGACAGAAGATATGTGCATCATCTTGAGTAAATGTACGAACACGCATCATCCCATTTAATGCACCAGAGAATTCATGACGGTGTACTTGACCGTTTTCACACATACGGATTGGTAAGTCACGATATGAATGTAATTTATTTTTATAAATTAACATGTGACCAGGGCAGTTCATCGGCTTTAATGCGAAATTTGTTTCATCTACTTCTGTAAAGTACATGTTTTCATGGTAGTGGTGCCAGTGACCTGATTGCTCCCATAAACGTTGGTTCATAATAAACGGAGTACGAACTTCTTGGTAATCTTTACGAGTTTGAAGACCACGCTCATATTGCTCTAATTCATTACGAATAATTGTACCTTTTGGTAGGAAGAATGGCATACCAGGCGCTTCTTCTGAGAACATGAATAACTCAAGCTCTTTACCTAATTTACGGTGATCACGCTTTTTAGCTTCTTCTAATAAATGTAAGTGCTCTTCTAATTCTTTTTTACTTTGGAATGCAGTACCATACACACGTTGAAGCATTTTATTGTTTGCGTCGCCTCTCCAATATGCACCTGCAACTGATAATAATTTAATTGCTTTTACACGACCTGTTGATGGTACGTGTGGTCCACGGCATAAATCAACGAATTCACCTTGAGTATACATTGAAATGACAGCGTCTTCTGGTAAGTCGCGGATTAATTCTAACTTAAACTCATCATCTAATTCAGTGAAGAATTTAATCGCTTCTTCACGACTAACTTCTGAACGAGTGATTGGTAAATTTTCTTTAATAATTTTTTCCATTTCTTTTTCAATCTTCGGAAGGTCTTCTACTTTAATTGAAACAGGAAGATCGATGTCATAATAGAAACCATCTGTTGTTACTGGTCCCACACCAAATGCAGTTTTTTGGTCTTTGTATAGACGTTTAACTGCTTGAGCTAAAATGTGCGCTGAACTATGACGCATCATTTCTAATCCTTCTTGATCATCTTGAGTGATGATTTGTACTTCACATTCTTCTGTAATTTGTGTATTTAAATCAACTAATTTTCCATTTATTTTTCCACCAAGTGCTTTTTTCTTCAAGCTAATGGAGATTGAACCAGCGAAATCTTCTACTGTTGTGTTTTGCTCCACCTCGCGAATTGATCCATCTGGTAATTTAACTGAAATCATTTAGTTCACTCCTTTTAATAATAAATTTTTGCAAATAAAAAAGAGCACACTCGTAGGGACGAATGTGCTCGTGGTTCCACCCTAATTTGTTGTACACTAAAAAAGTATACATTACTCTCAATGTTTTAACGGTCTACACCGATAGCAGTTAATTGTATGTGACATACGTTCCCCACTATAGCTACAAGGTGGTAAGTCATTCAACGTATAGAGAATTCTCGCACCATTTGAATTCCTCTCTTACTATCGTTTTGAACGCTCATGTCCTTGATCAAAGCTTATCAATTATTCATATAAAAGTATTATATAAAAAGTTATTGAATTCTTCAAGTACTCATCTTGAGAATAGTCAAAATGTTATATTATTCTATTCAACCTTTATAAAGTATGTGACATTATTACCTAGTTTAAACCTTTTGAACAATATTTAACTCATTTTCTAATTTATCTTTCCATTCAGTTTTCCATTTTTCACTTCTTCCAGTTGCGCGATTAAGATTTACGAGTGAATTTCGCCCTGTAAAGCACACCATTCCTTTTTCATTAACTCCCATATAATGGACATCAATTGATGAATTCCCAATACTATTAACTTTTACAAAAACATCGATTTTATCATCAAAATACACTTGTTGTAAAAAGTCACATTGTAAATCTGCTACAACTGGAATTACTTCACTATCAAGAGAAACCCATTCTTGCATAAAACCTAAATGTTTTAAGTACTCAATACGAGCTTCTTCAAAATAAGTAAAAGGCACAGTATTATTCATATGCCCAAACATATCTGTTTCATTGAAACGAACCTTAATAGTTATATTAAAAGAAAAACTTTCCTGCCAATCTTCAAAGTTTGAAATATAACTCATTTTCCCCATACGATCACTCCCTAGTATATTAATTCTATTATACATATGTTTCTTCAAAAAAAGAATGAATATTCACTCATTTTTTCACACAACTTTGGATGCGATTATTTTTATTTAAATTTCTTTACTAAGATAATAACTATTACTTTACGAATCAAGTCGTAATCGTTTTTATGAAAGGTTGATTTCATATACACTGTTGCTATTTTAGTATACCTAAGTTTGATGACAACTCCATTTTGCTCAACTAATAGTGGGTCGTGAGCTTAATCCACTTGAGGAATCTTGATGAGGCTATGCATGCCTTATGACAAGACGTCAGGGATGTAACATACCTAACTTACTTGTATGCACAGTCTTTAGTCTTCCAATTTCTCCTACAAGAGTGCGAAAGTTTAGTTAGTATCAACTTCTGTTTACATATTTTTATATTCTATAATCAATAATCTTTAAGAAAAAATGATCAAAAAAAAAGACATGCCCTCAAATGGACATGTCTTTTTTATTAAATTTCGTCGCTACCAAAGAAATCTTTGAAAGATTGGATTGTTGTAGCACGGTTTAATGCTGCAATTGAAGTTGTTAAAGGAATTCCTTTTGGACAAGATTGAACGCAGTTTTGTGAGTTACCACAGTTTGCAAGTCCACCATCGCCCATAATCGCATGTAAACGTTCTTCTTTATTCATTTCACCTGTTGGATGAGCATTGAATAAACGAACTTGTGAAAGAGGTGCTGGTCCAATAAAGTTAGATTTACTATTAACGTTTGGACAAGCTTCTAAACAAACACCACATGTCATACATTTTGATAACTCATATGCCCATTGACGTTTCTTTTCTGGCATTCTTGGTCCTGGTCCTAAATCATGTGTTCCATCAATCGGAATCCAAGCTTTAACACGTTTTAAAGAGTCAAACATACGGCTACGGTCAACTTGTAAGTCACGTACTACTGGGAACGTGCTCATTGGTTCAAGACGAATTGGTTGCTCTAATTGGTCAACTAACGCTGTACATGACTGGCGTGGTTTCCCATTGATAACCATAGAACATGCACCACATACTTCCTCAAGACAGTTCATATCCCAAGTGATCGCTGTAGTATCTTGACCTTTAGCATTTTTAGGGTTTTTACGAATTTCCATTAAAGCCGAGATTACGTTCATATTCGGACGATAAGGGATGTGAAAAGTTTCTTCATAAGGTGTTGAATTTGGTGAATCTTGACGTTTTACAATAAATGTAATCGTCTTTTCAGCTGTCATTGTCCCATTATGCATTTTGTTTATCCCCTTTCTTCTTAGAATAGTCACGTTTTCTTGGTTCGATTAATGAAGTATCAACTTCTTCATAATGGAAAATCGGTGTTTTTAACTTTTCATCGAATTTTGCCATAGTTGTTTTTAAGAATTCTTCATCGTTACGTTCTGGGAATTCTGGTTTATAGTGTGCTCCACGACTTTCATTTCGGTGGTAAGCACCTAATGTAATAACACGTGATAAGTGAAGCATGTTCTCAAGTTGACGTGTAAACGTAGCCCCTTGATTACTCCATTTAGCAGTATCATTAATATTGATATTTTGATAACGCTCAAGAAGCTCTTGAATTTTATCATCAGTTTTTAATAGTCTATCATTGAATCGAACTACTGTTACATTGTCAGTCATCCATTCTCCAAGCTCTTTATGAAGTAGGTATGCATTCTCAGTTCCATCCATCGAAAGGATACGATTCATTTTTTCATTTTCTTCAGAAACATTACGATCAAATACTGAAGAAGAAACATCATCAGCAGATTTAGCTAAACCATTTACATATCTAACTGCATTTGGTCCAGCAACCATCCCACCGTAAATTGCTGATAATAGTGAGTTAGCACCTAAACGGTTTGCACCGTGCATTGAATAATCACACTCACCTGCAGCAAATAATCCTGGAATAGTAGTCATTTGATCATAATCAACCCATAATCCACCCATTGAATAGTGAACTGCAGGGAAAATTTTCATTGGAACCTTTTTCGGATCATCACCAGTAAATTTCTCATAAATCTCAATGATTCCACCAAGTTTTATATCTAACTCTTTTGGATCCTTATGAGAAAGATCTAGGTACACCATGTTTTCTCCATTAATACCAAGTTTTTGGTCAACACATACAGAGAAAATTTCACGTGTAGCAATATCCCTTGGTACAAGGTTTCCATATGCAGGATATTTCTCTTCTAGGAAATACCATGGCTTTCCATCTTTATATGTCCAAACTCGTCCACCTTCACCACGAGCACTTTCACTCATTAAGCGGTTTTTGTCATCTCCTGGGATAGCAGTAGGGTGGATTTGAATAAATTCACCATTAGAGTATGTCGCACCTTGACGGTAAACAGCTGCTGCTGCTGAACCTGTATTGATAATTGAGTTTGTTGATTTACCAAAGATAATTCCAGGTCCACCTGTAGCCATAATAACTGCGTCAGCAGGGAAGCTTACAATTTCCATTGATGATAAGTTTTGTCCTACGATACCACGACAAACGCCTTCATCGTCAACGATTACTCTTAAAAATTCCCAACCTTCAAACTTTTGAACAAGACCTTCTGATTCATAACGACGAACTTGCTCATCTAATGCGTACAATAATTGTTGGCCAGTTGTTGCACCAGCAAATGCTGTACGGTGATGCTGAGTTCCACCAAAACGACGGAAATCTAACAGTCCTTCTGGCGTACGGTTAAACATTACACCCATACGGTCCATCATGTGGATAATTCCAGGTGCTGCTTCTGCCATTGCTTGAACTGGTGGTTGGTTTGCTAAGAAATCTCCACCATAAATTGTATCATCAAAGTGCTCCCATGGAGAGTCACCTTCACCTTTTGTATTAACTGCACCATTAATTCCACCTTGTGCACATACTGAATGTGAACGTTTAACAGGAACTAATGAGAATAAATCAACTTTTGTACCAGCTTCAGCGGCTTTAATAGTAGCCATTAATCCAGCTAATCCACCGCCAACTATAATTACTTTTCCACTCATGTCTCTCTCTCCTTACATGTTTGCTAGCTGCGGATCAATGAATGCAAAAATCGCACGTAATCCAACGATTGATAGAGCAACGAAAATTCCTAAAGTAACATATGTCGAAATACGTTGCGATTTAGGTGTAACAGTAATTCCCCAAGAAATGAAGAATGACCATAATCCATTAGCAAAGTGGAAAATAGTTGAAATAACACCTACAATATAGAACGCGATCATGAATTTTGAGCTAAAAATATCAGCCATCATATCATAATTTACGTCTGCACCTAATTGAGCCGCAATACGAGTTTGCCACACATGCCAAGTTATAAAGATTAAAGTAATAACTCCAGAAATACGTTGGAATAAGTATAACCAGTTTCGTAAATAACCATAATTTTTCACATTGCTAGTGCCTGTAAAAGCAATGTATAGTCCATAAATCGCATGGTATAAGATCGGTAATAAGATAATAAAAATTTCTAATAAATAGCGGAATGGTAAATTCGCCATAAATTCAGCAGCTTTGTTAAATGATTCTGCTCCCTTTGTTGCAAAATGATTGACAACTAAGTGCTGCATTAAGAATATTCCTACTGGAATTACTCCTAACAATGAATGAAGTTTTCTAAGGAAAAACTCCTGGCCATTCTTGTTGCTCATGTAAAACCCTGCCCCCTTTAGTTTGTGAACATGAAAATAAAATTACCTGCTTCTATTATTCTAGAAAAATAGAAAATAATGTAATTTCCATAAAAATCTAAATTTTTATGAGATTTATCTAAAGTTCATTTTACTCCTGTTAATATTACAGGTCAAGAAAACGCGTACATTTTTCTTTACTGAAAAAACTTCTCAATTATATTGATAAATCTACAAATATTAAGGTTTTCAATTATTGTTTTTATTATTGTTTATTGTATATAATAAAAACATGTTTTTTAAGGAAAGGGAGAGCTATTCGACCATGATGAACGGCAATGATATTTTAAAAACACCAGGGAATATTTCTGGTTTTGGCTACGAACTCTTACGAAATGATTTACTTTCGGAATTATTAGGTAAAGAGCAACATGATATATTATATTGGGCGGGAAAAATGATTGCTAGAAAATATCCATTAGCAACATTTGAAGAAATCATCGAATTTTTTGAATCTGCTGGTTGGGGGACTTTATCGGTTGTAGATGAAAAAAAACAAGAAGTTCATTTTGTTTTAACTTCTGAACTAGTTACATACAGAAATCAACATAAAAAAGATGTATCTTATCAATTAGAGGCAGGCTTTTTGGCAATGCAAATCCAACAACAAATTGATGTAATTGCAGAAACATACGAAGAGCAAAGTAAACGTTCTGATAAAGTAAAATTCCAAGTAAAATGGGATCTAAAAGATCCAGTTACAAAAAAATAAAAATAAGCCTGTTCATCTAATTGATCAGGCTTATTTCATATTTTCTTTTTCACTTTTCTTTATCAACTCATCTAATTTACGATTCATTTCATCTAGTTGTTTATTTTTCTTAACACCTTTAATAATGTAATTCATGAGAAACAAACTAATAAAAACGAATAATAGAATGAGAAGGATTAATAATATTAATTGAAAGACAATATCTCCATAAGCAATCCCTGCATTTATCAAATGAAAACCTCCATTATCAATTACTACTTCTATTATATGGTAATATTTCGCTAAAATGTTAAAAACCCCTTTAATCACCAAGTTCCTATTGAAAGGAAATTTGTGACTAAAGGGGTTTTGATTATTATCCTTCTACAACTACTTCTTCTTGAACGCGATCTAGCTCATACCCTTTGTGTAGAGCATGCACCGCATTTTGTAATTGCGACTTTGGAATAACTGTTGATACTTTAATTTCAGACGTACTTACCATTTTAACTGGGATACTAGCTTCTGCTAAAAATTTAAACATATTTGCTGCAACACCAGGATTTGAAACCATTCCACTTCCAACAATCGAAACTTTCGCAAGCTCGCTTTCAAAATCAAATGAAACATATCCTAAATATTCTTTTTTAGATTCAAGAATTGTGATTGTTTCTAACATATTTTCTGATTTAATAGAGAATGAAAGATTGACTAAATTATCTGAAGTCACACTTTGAATAATAATGTCTACGTCAATTCCCTCTGTTGCCAGTATAGTAAAGATATTCGGTAAAAGATCGACTTGGTTATGTAAACCATTTAAAGTCATTCTTGTGACATTTGATTCAAAAGCGATTCCTCTTACGACTGATTGTTGTTCCATTTGATTTTCCTCCCCAATAAACGTACCAATTTCATCATGTTGACTTGATCTTACTTGTATAACTAATCCATAATTTTTTGCAAATTCTACAGCCCTTGGGTGTAGTACAGCTGCACCTAAAGCTGCAAGTTCTAGCATTTCGTCATATGATACATGACTCAATTTAGTTGCATCTGGTTCAATTCTTGGATCCGTTGTATAAACGCCTAAAACATCCGTATAAATGTCACATCGTTCAGCTTGTAATGCTGCGGCTAACGCTACTGCTGTAGTATCAGAACCACCACGACCTAATGTTGTAATTTCATCCTCATTACTTAAGCCCTGGAAACCAGCGACAATTACAATATAACCTTCATTTATCAATCTTTGAATTCTATCAGTTTGAATTGTTTCAATACGAGCATTACCATGAATAGATTCTGTTTGGATTCCCGCTTGCCAACCAGTTAATGAGATCGCTTTAAATCCTTTAGCCTGAATTGCCATTGCTAATAAAGATATTGATACTTGCTCACCAGTTGTTAAAAGCATATCCATTTCACGCTTACTATTTTGTGGACTAATTTGCTGTGCAAGATTAACTAGTTCATCAGTATGATGTCCCATTGCTGAAACAACAGTAACAACACTGTTACCTTCTTTATACGCTTTTGTTACAGTATCAGCAACATGCTGTATGCGCTCAATTGAACCGACTGAAGTCCCTCCAAATTTTTGAACAATAATTCCCATTTTTTCTCATCCTCACCTATTTTTCATAAAAAAGAATACAAAAAAGCGCGTGAAGTAATGTTCACGCGCCTAATTTACAAAAATTGTAATAAAATAGACAAATCATCAACATCTCTTCAATAGCTCCCCGCATTTAGTATGCGACAGTACTACACCTATTAAATGCAGTCCCAACGAAAAGAATTGTGGATTCATTTCATTTCGGCAAAACTTCCTTTCAACTGTCCATAACAACGCCACACGTCTATGACAGCATACTCTTAAGTTTTGCACCTCTATTACGAGAGAAAATATTATATTTTTAACTTAATATAAATTATTTTGAAAATAGTGTCAAGGAATTTTTGTCCTCATATCGTGATCATTGACGTTATGCTCCTTGAAGCTATTTTCAAAAATAAGACGAAAAATGCCCGATTACTTTCTAAAGTGTTGATAAATTTCTTCCGCTACATTTTTTGGGATTTTTGCTTGGATCAGTTCTTCTATTGTTGCCTCTTTGATTTTTTTAACAGAGCCGAAATGTTTTAATAATGCTTTCTTTCTAGTACCACCAACTCCGGTAATACCATCTAAAGCGGACTGAACCATCGATTTACTGTGAAGTTGACGATAAAATTCAATTGCAAAACGATGAACTTCATCTTGAATTCTTTGTAATAAAAAGAATTCTTGACTCTGTCTGCCTAATTGAACAATTTGAGGTGGTTGTCCTATTAATAATTCAGAGGTACGATGTTTTTCATCTTTTACTAGTCCAGCTGTTGGAATATACAACCCTAACTCATTTTGTAACACATCTTCAACTGCTGATAAGTGACCCTTTCCCCCATCAACAATAATTAGATTCGGAAGAGGAAGGTTTTCTTTCAGAGCTCTTGAATATCTCCTTCTAACCACTTCACGCATTGAATCATAATCATCAGGTCCAACTACAGTTTTAATTTTATATTTTCTATAATCCTTTTTAGAAGGCTTGCCATCAATAAATACAATCATGGCAGAAACTGGATTGGTACCTTGAATATTAGAATTATCAAATGCTTCGATTCGATATGGCGTTTCAATATTTAATATTTCTCCAAGCTTTTCGATTGCTTTAATCGTTCTCTCTTCATCTCTTTCAATCAACTTGAATTTTTCTTGTAAGCCGATTTTTGCATTCTTATTTGCTAGAACGACTAATTCTTTTTTCTGTCCTCTTTTAGGTTGGAGAACAGGAATATTTAGTAACTCTTTTAAAAGATCATTCTCTACTTTATCTGGTACAAAAATTTCTTTTGGCTTTATGTTATGTGTTTTCTCATAAAACTGGCCAACGAAAGATAAAAATGCTTCTTCAGGTTCGTCATAAATTGGAAAATATGATACATCCCTTTCAATCAATTTTCCTCTACGGACAAAGAATACTTGTACACACATCCAGCCTTTATCTACGGCATAACCAAATACATCACGATCAACTAGATCACTGCTCATCATCTTCTGTTTTTCCATCGTTGCTTCAATAGAAACAATTTGATCTCGATACTCTTTCGCCCTTTCAAAATCCAATTGTTCTGATGCAGCCAACATCTTCGCTTCGAGCTCTTTTCGAATTTGATCTTCTCCACCATTTAAAAATCGAATAATTTCATTTACAATTTCTTGATTTTGCTCATCAGTTACATCTTTAACACAAGGTGCAAGACATTGCCCAATATGATAATACAAACAAACTTTATCCGGTAATGTAGAACATTTTCGAAGTGGATATAAACGGTCTAATAATTTTTTTGTTTCATTCGCGGCATTTACATTTGGAAAAGGGCCAAAATATTTTCCCTTATCTTTTTTTACATTACGTGTAATCAGTAAACGAGGATGCTTTTCAGCCGTTATTTTAATGAAGGGATATGTTTTATCATCCTTCAACATGATGTTATATTTCGGATCATACTTTTTGATAAGATTCATCTCTAAAATTAGAGCTTCCATATTGGAAGATGTAACGATATATTCGAAATCGGTAATTTCTTGAACTAATCGATACGTTTTTCCATCATGAGAACCTGTAAAATATGATCTAACCCTATTTTTTAGAATTTTTGCTTTCCCTACATAAATGATAGTGCCCTGAACATCCTTCATTAAATAACATCCAGGTTGATCAGGTAAAAGCGCTAATTTTTCTTTTAAATGTTTGTCCAATGTCTTACCCCCTTTCGTGGAGTGTACACTTTATTATAATCTGCAGAGTCATAAACTGAAAATAATTAAATTAGATAATTGATTTATATACTAATGATCTGAATTACTATTTTAAGCAAAAATTAAGTTTCTCTCCTTACTATAATCTTATAAATTTTATATCTTAGGAGAAAAAATATGAAAAAAGTAAGAATTGTTCATTTTTGGATAGGGGTAATTGTTTCAGTATTTTTGTTAACTGAATCAGTTACAGGAATCGTATTATATTTTAACAAGGGACACGAAGAACCAAAATTTCCGTTGCAAAACCCTGGTCAGTTGAATGGTAGTATCAATTCAACAAATCAAAATGGGCTAGCAAATGGCAGTGTGAACAGTAATAATCAAACTAGCCAAGATAACCAAAACAATCAAATTTCGTTTCCAAATGGCGGACCAAACTTTGGTGAACGTGACCAGTCTTCATTTTCCGTAAAAAGTTTACATACTGGAATTATTGGTTTAATTAGTGGAATTGGTTTATTCATTTTAACTGGTACAGGATTAGCCTTATCATGGATATTATGGAATATAAAGCGCAAGGCTAAAAAGAAAAAGCAAACAGTATCAATGGCAGTTTAAAAAGAAAAAACCTATGATTTCCCATAGGTTTTTCTTTTTTATTATGAAGTAGCCGTTTCAACCTCTACATCTTCTTTTAATTCATCATCGCCAGCTTTTCTATTAGTAAGCTTAATTTGTTTTATGAAAAGTGTACAAATCGCTCCAACAATAATAAAGCCTAACCCAACAAAGAATACATTGTGAAGAGATTCCATTAATGATGTTTTAATAACTGGTAACATACCTTGTAATAAATCATTCGGAATTAATTTCTTAGCATCCTCATTAAATAACATCGTAAACACCGATTGAGGATTCGTATCAATCATATCTTTAAATTTATTTACTAATGGTGCTGCTTGCTCTGGTAATTTATTTAAAAATGGTACTAATTCATCATTTAAAAGTGTACCTGATTTACTATTCATAACTGCACCTAATACAGTTGCGCCAAATGTTCCACCAATCGAACGGAAGAATTGGCTTGAAGAAGTAACGATACCTAATTCTTTTTTGTCAAATACTTCTTGTAAAGCTAATGTGATTGTTGGCATTACTAGACCAATTCCAAGTCCCATTACACCCATAAAGATTGTTGCAATCGTTTTGCTTGAATCCATATCTAAAGTTGTTAGTAGGTATAGACCTAATGCAATGACAAACATCCCCGTCATAATTTGTGGTTTAATACCAACTTTAAATACAAGTTGACCACCAATAATACTTGCGATAATCATTGTCACCATCATTGGCGTCATGATTGTACCAGATTCCGTTGCACTCACGCCAACGATACCTTGCATAAAGAATGGTACAAACATAATTGCACCAAACATCGCAATCGTCATAAAGAAACCAATTAAGTTTAATGTGACAAACGTTCTGTTTTTAAATAGATACATTGGAAGAATCGGTTCTTCAGCTCTATTTTCAACGATAATAAAACTAATAATACCAATTACTGCTAATGCAAATAGTCCAATAATCTGCCATGAATCCCAATCATAATCTACTCCGCCTAAACTTAATGCAAGAAGTAGACTTACAACCCCAATAATCATCGTAATCATACCAGCGATATCAAAGTTAATAGGACCAGTATTTTTTCTTCCTTTTAAACCTAAAGCAATAAAGATTGTTGCAATAATACCTACTGGTAAATTAATATAGAAAACCCATTTCCAATTTAATGAGTCAACAATCCATCCACCAATTTGCGGACCAATTACAGATGCTAAACCATAAATCCCACCAAATACCCCTTGGAATTTTGCACGTTCTTTTCCTGTAAACATATCCCCGATAACGATCATCGCCATTGGCATCATTACACCGCCACCGATACCTTGAATCCCACGGTAAATGATTAATTCTGTCATATTATTTGCAATACCACAAAGTGCTGAAGCAGCCATAAATATGACTAAACCAGTAATATATACTCCTCTACGACCTAAAAGGTCAGCTAATTTACCTGCAATTGGTACTACTGTCGTAGATGTTAATAAGTATGCTGTAGTAAGCCACGTCATCATACTTAATCCACCAAGGTCTCCTACGATTTTTGGCATAGCAGTACCTACTATCGTACCATCTAATGCCGAGAAAAACATTGCTATGATAAGCCCTATTAGCAATAACTTTCGATTGCCTTCTTTTTTAATAGCTGTATTTGTACTCAAACTATTTTTCCCCTTTCTCCCCCATATTTTTTAACCAATTAATAGTAGAAATACGGTTATTGTGCTTTGTAATTTTTTCTATAATTAAATTTCAGTTGTTACCGCTTTGGCAAGCTTTTCAGCAATTAATGCAAACTGTAAAAGCTCCTCATCTGAAAGAGTTAATAATGAACTCTCAAAAATTTCTTTTCTTTCTTTTATAACAAGATCAAGTTTTTTTTGACCTTCTTCGCTAAGCATTATATTTACTACTCTTCTGTCTTTTTTATCATGTTCACGATAAACAAAATTACTATGTTCTAACCGATCAATCATAAATGATACCGCGCTTGGTTTCACTCCCATATACTCGGCAATTTCAGAAATTTTACAACTCTCGTTTTTCCGTAAATACATTAATACAAAAAACTGAGTAGCTGTTATGTTATGTTTATTCATTTGCTCTGTCATTTTTGGTTGCATCTTATGAACGGCAGTTTGAAAACCAATCTGTATTCGCTCGATGTACTCATTCTTATTATTCAAAATTTAACCTCCTTTAACAGTTAATTTATATAAATATTTAATGTGTGTTAACTATTTATGCTTATTAAATATATACCGACAAAACTTGTTTCGCAACAAGAAAATTATTAAATGTTTTTAATAAAACGCTTACAGATATTTTTGAGCAAAAAAAAGAAATGCACTCATAAAAAGAGTGCATTTCCTACAAATTAATATTAACCAAGATGTGGCGTAATTAATTCTTCTAAAGCTTCTTTTGGTTTGAAGCCTAAAGTTTTCTCTACAACTTCACCATCTTTAAGAACGAATAATGAAGGGATACTCATAACTTCAAATTTAGCTGCTGTTTCTTGGTTTTCATCAACATCAACTTTAACGATTTTAACTTTATCACCATATTCAGAAGCTAATTCTTCTAAAACTGGAGCGATCATTTTACAAGGACCACACCAAGTTGCCCAAAAATCAACTAATACTACACCTTCTTTTGTTTCTTCTGCGAATGTTGCATTTGAAGCATTTACAATTGCCATATTTATTTCCTCCTATCGCCTCTCTACATAAGTACATTATGTAGTTTGACTTAATTTGTTATAATTTTAAAGTAAGTATATCATATGAGAATTAGCACTATCTATTAATTTGCTCAAACTTACTATTTCCAAACAAATTATTGATATACCAATGAAAGGATTTAAAAAATGGTTACATTTGAAAAAATTACAGAAGAATATATAGACGTAATTGTCGAAATCACCAATTCAAATCAAAATTATAATCTAATGGAAAATGGATCTCCTACTCGTACTAAAGAAGAGCTTTTTAAAGAATATTTTCAATCAACGAATCAAAGTGAAACTTATTTTATTAAACTTGATGATACATATATCGGACTAATCGACTTTTTAATACTTAACCCTAGAGATGGTTTTCCATGGCTTGGATTATTAATGATCCACGGTGATTACCAAGGATATGGATTTGGTACGAATGCATTTGTATTATTTGAAGAACAAATAAAAAGTCGAGAAAATATTCACGCTTTAAGATTAGGTGTTTTAATAAATAATCATCAAGCTAAGGAATTTTGGAAGTCACATGGATTTTCGTATGTAGAAAATAAAACAAATACTGATGGTATTGAAGTAGAAGTCTACGAAAAAGATTATACAAAGGTTAAAGCTTAACATTTATGCAGCGTCTCATTTTCGAGGACACAATATTGTAATAATTCAAAGAGTTTGTGCTCATTTTTTTATGTTAAGATATTTTTGGATATAAATAAATATTCAGAAATTTATTAAGATAGGAGTGGCAAACATGAGAAAAACATTTCGTAAATCGTTTAATCAATTAGTAAATGAAAATAAACAATCTCTTCTTAGAAATAAAGAAGAAATTGAAAAGATTGAAAGAAAAATTGAAAAACGCCACGAAGTCGAAGAAATAGCCAAATTAGAAAAAGCAATTTCATAATGACATATATCGTAATCCTTGAATTCATCATTCAAGGATTATTTTTTTTGGCTTTTTTTCTATTAGTGTGTTCCTTTTTGGATTTGAAATAGAAAGAAAGAAGTGGATTTCAATGGAAGGCGCGAGACTCATTTGGGAGATGTAGATAGTAGAATCCCCGCAGGCTCTTCGAATGCCCAAGTAATTCGCAACAATGTATAAGAAACAACCATATTTAATCGAAAATAGGCGAACTCTTACTTTACAAAATCGTACTATATAGTACATGAGTCTAGTAAAAGGAGGAGAAGAATGTATGCACCCTTTTTGGAATCATTATCCACAATACCCTACTAGAAATGATCATACTCATATGGATAATCACCAGATGATGCAATCAATCGTAAATCTTGAAAATCAAATACAGAACCTTGTTAAGGCAATTGAAGCCAATAATGAATTGCTTCGTTCAATCGAGCAGAAACAAAACCAAGTTATTACAAGTGGTGGCGGTTCAGTCATTGTTAGAATGTAAAAAACGAAGTCTTCTCTTGCTAGATACAAAAAAAACAATAAGGACTTCATCTAAAAGATGAAGTCCTTTCTATTTCTCAAAAAATCTTTATATCTTAAGAATTTACTAATACTGCTTTAAATTCTTCAGTTAATAATGGTAATACTTCAAACAAGTCTCCTACGATTCCATAGTCTGCAACTTTGAAGATATTCGCTTCAGGATCTTTGTTAATCGCAACAATAACTTTAGAGTTTGACATACCAGCTAAATGTTGAATTGCACCAGAGATACCACATGCAATATATAAATCTGGTGTTACAACTTTACCAGTTTGACCAATTTGAAGTGAGTAATCACAGTAATTAGCATCACATGCACCACGTGAAGCACCAACAGCTGCGCCTAATACTGTTGCTAATTCTTTTAATGGATTAAAGCCGTCTTCGCTTTTAACTCCACGTCCACCTGCAACAATAATTTTAGCTTCTGAAAGATCTACTCCTTCACTTGCCTTACGTACTACGTCTTTTACGATTGAACGTAAGTCTTTAATTTCTACAGTTAGTGATGCAACGTCTCCACTACGTGCAGCATCTTTTTCTAATGGAGCGATATTATTTGGACGAATTGTCGCAAAAATGAATGGATCTACCATTACTTTTTTCTCGAAAGCTTTACCAGAGTAAATTGGACGAGTGAATACAATATTTCCACCTGCTACTTCGATCGCAGTTACGTCAGAAATTAATCCACTTTGTAAGCGAGCTGCAAGCTTAGGAGATAAGTCTTTACCTAAAGCAGTATGACCTAATACTAGTCCGTCCGGTTTTTCTTGATCAACTACTGCAAGTAATGCTTGAGAAAATCCATCAGATGTATATGAAGCTAATTTTTCATCTTCAACTACAACCGCACGATCTGCACCAAATTGAATCATTTCACTAGCTAACGCATTTACTGATTGACCAACTAATACAGCAACTACTTCTCCGCCTTCAGCAATTGTCTTAGCCGTACTGATTGCCTCGAATGATACATTACGTAATGAGCCTTCACGAACTTCGCCTAATACTAATACTTTACGTGACATGTTATTTCCCTCCAAAATTTCTATTACTCTATTATTTAGTTACATTCATTTTTAGATTAAATTACTTTTGCTTCAGAACGTAATAACGATACTAATTCTTTTACTTGGTCTTGTAAGTCACCTGATAATACTTTACCAGCTTCTTTTTTCGCAGGTAGGTAAATTTCGATTGTTTTCGTTTTCGCTTGAACATCGTCTTCTTCTAGATCTAAATCATCTAATTCTAGTTCATCTAAAGGTTTCTTTTTCGCTTTCATGATACCAGGTAATGAAGGGTATCTAGGTTCATTTAAACCTTGTTGAGCAGTGATTAGTAATGGTAGAGATGTTTCAATAATTTCAGTATCTCCTTCAACATCACGCTCAATTTTTGCAGTTGTACCGCTAATTTCAAGCTTAGTGATTGTTGTCACGTAAGGAATATTTAATAATTCAGCGACGCGAGGACCTACTTGACCAGTACCACCGTCAATTGCAACATTACCCGCTAGAATAATAGAAGGATCTTTATCTTCTAAGTACTTAGCTAAAAGTGTAGATGTTGTAAATTGGTCAGCGCTTTCAATATCATCTTCAACATTAATTAAAACAGCTTTATCAGCACCCATTGCTAAAGCAGTGCGAAGTTCTTTTTCACTGTCTTCATTGCCAATCGTAACAACTGTTACTTCACCGCCATGTGTATCACGGATTTGAATCGCTTCTTCTACTGCATACTCATCGTATGGATTTATAATAAATTCAGCGCCATCTTCTTGAATAGCACCATTTGAAATCGTAATTTTTTCTTCAGTGTCAAATGTTCTTTTTAATAGTACATAAATATTCATCTTTAAACCCTCCTAGGAAATGTTAACTACATCTATTTTTTAAAATAGTAAACTACTTATTTATGAAACACAGGTTTTCTTTTTTCTAAAAATGCACTAATTCCTTCTTTTGCACCTTCAGATGTAAAAATATCTCCGAATAATCTAGATTCTTCTTCAACGCCCTCATGGTATGAAGTCGTTCTAGTAGAAGATAGTAGCTGTAGTACATATTCAATTGATTGTTTACTTTTATGTGCAATTTTTGACGCTAATGTAGTTGTTTCTTCTAATAATTTTTCTTCAGGGACTACAATTGTAGCTAGACCATATTTCCCAGCTTCTACACCAGAAATTGTTTCTGCTGTCGCCATCATTAATAAGGCTTTATCTCTACCTACATATCTTGGTAATCGTTGTGTACCTGCAAACCCTGGAATAATACCTAAGTTTAATTCAGGTAATCCTAGCTTTGCATTCTCCGCTACTACTCGAATATGACAACTCATTGCAAATTCAAGTCCGCCACCTAAAGCAGCTCCATGAATTGCGGCAATGATCGGTTTAGAATAATTTTCAACACGCTCAAATACTAACTGACCTTTTCTTGCAACTGCTGCTGCATCGTCGGCGCTTTTAAATGAGGTAAATTCTTTAATATCAGCTCCTGCAGAAAAAAATCTGCCTTCACCATGGAATACTAGTACTCGTACATCATCATTTTTTTCTAATTCTTCTAGATGCTGTACCATTTCTGCAAAAACCACAGAAGACATTGCATTTGCTGGTGGATTTTGAATTGTTAAAAATGCAACACCATTCGATACTGAACATTGAAGTAAGCCCACAACTTTTCCTCCCTATTGTCCTAAAGTACTAGAACGTTCTTTTTGATATCCGCATCCTCTTATTAACAATTGGTGAACTTTCTCGGCATTTGCCTCCAAATCCTGATTTTGGCCAGTCATTACCCAATGAGTCATAACTTCATCTATCGTTCCAAAAATCATCTTTCTAGCCATTCGAATATCTAAATTTTCATCAAACAAGCCTTCTTTAACACCTTCCATTAAGATAGAATCAATGATGTGTAAATACTCTTTAAGTACTTCATTAATTTTCACTCGAAGATCAAGATTTGTTTGTCTAACTTCTAATTGCATTACGATGGCTAAATTTAAATCATTCGACATTTCACGAAAATGTGTTTTCACCAACGTTAATAACTTCGATACCGCGTCGCGATTACCTGCAATTTCTTCACGAATTTTTTCAGCAAAGACACCCATCTTTTCTTCAAACAATGTAATTAATATTGATTCTTTATTTTTAAAATATAAATAGATTGTTCCGTCAGCTACTCCAGCTTTTTTCGCAATCTTAGAAACTTGTGCTTGATGGTAACCGTTTTCAGCAATCACCACTACAGCAGCATCTATTATTTGTTTAAATTTTGGTTTATCTCTTTTCATTTTGTTTACTCCTTTGTACAGTGAATGAATAATCATTCATATTTTCATAATACTAACTTATCAGAAAATTGTCAATTATCCTTTAATAATTTTTATCATTTATTTGACTGAAGATTTCCCATTCGTTTACCTTCAATTCTTTACTAAATTCTAAAAATTCCCATACAAATAGTTTACCATTTTTTCTCAGACAAATTCGTCTAGATTTACAATTCTTAAAACTTCGAAAGGCTTGTGTTAAATTGGAATGCGTTAATAAAAGACAACCAGATTTCTCTTTCTAACCGCGGGGTAAGTGTTGTCCCAACCGGATCCATCATTTTTAAACGCTAAATAAAAAAAGTATGTAGTCAAAGTATTTGATAACAGTTAGAGGGATGTAAGGTCTACACCCCTTTATCATCATTTAAGAAAGTTTTTCTTCAGTGTTTTCTTTAGCATTTCTTTGTTTTTCTTCTTCGACTAATTGTCTTCTTAAAATCTTTCCAATTGCAGTCTTTGGAAGTTCTTTTCTAAACTCGTATTGTCTTGGAACTTTATATGCAGCCAAGTATTTTCGCGAAAATTCATCTAGCTCACTTTCTGTAACTGTCTTACCTTCTTTTAAAACAATAAATGCTTTAACAGTCTCACCTCGGTATGGGTCTGGAACGCCAATTACAACAGTTTCTTGGACTGCTTCATGTTCGTATAAAACTTCTTCCACATCTCTTGGATATACATTAAATCCGCCTGCAATAATCATGTCTTTTTTGCGATCAACGATATAGAAGAATCCATCTTCATCCATATAGCCTAAATCGCCAGTATATAACCATCCGTCTTTTAATGTTGCAGCCGTTTCCTCAGGTCTATTCCAATACCCCTTCATTACTTGAGGACCGGAAACAATTAACTCACCAATTTCTCGAACAGGTAATTCTTCACCTGTTTCCATAGATACGATCTTGGCATCAGTACTTGGCCAAGGAACTCCAATACTTCCTGAAACTCGTCTATCCCATAAAAAATTACTATGAGTAACAGGAGAAGCTTCTGATAATCCGTAACCTTCTACCAGCTTTCCACCAGTAACTTTTTCAAATTGTTCCTGAACTTCTACAGGTAATGCTGACGACCCACTTAAACATGAATGGATACATGAAATATCTGTTTTTGATAGATCAGGATGATTTAATAAAGCAATATACATTGTAGGTGCACCCGGAAACAATGTTGGACGATATTTCTTAATTGCTTCTAACATGAGTGATGCGTCGAACCTCGGTATAATAATCATTTCATATGCACACATAATTGATAAATTCATACAAGCCGTCATACCGTATACGTGGAAAAATGGTAATACAGTAAGGATTTTTTCTTCCCCTTTACGACTCTTATATAACCACTTTTCTGACATTAACGTGTTTGAGGCTAAATTTTTATGAGTCAACATAACACCTTTTGGAAAACCAGTCGTACCACCTGTATATTGAAGAATTGCTACATCATCTACACTACTGTTTGTAAGCTCTAATTCCACAGGTGCAGATATTTTCATAATATAATTAAATTGGTGGATTGACGGATCATTTGGTATTTCAGGTGCTTTTGGTTGCTTTGAAAGTGGGTATAATACTTTTTTTATGATTGGTAAATAATCTCTAACTGAGGTTACAAAGATATGTTTAAGTTTCGTATTATTTTTGACTGAATGGACTCTATTAATCAATAAATCTAAGCAAATAATAGCGGTAGCACCACTGTCATTCATTTGATATTCAAGTTCACGTTCAGTATAAAGTGGATTCGTTTGTACAATAATGGCATCTGCGAACAGAATTCCGTAATATGCAATTACCGCCTGTGGACTATTTGGTAGCATTATTGCTACACGATCACCTTTTTTTATTCCTAAATTCCTCAAATAATTTGCAAATCTAAGAGATTGCACATAAATTTCTTTAAATGTCATCTCTTTCCCAAGGAAGTTAAGCGCTTTCTTATTTGGGTACTCTGTGGCTGTCTTTTTTAAATATATAGGAAGAAGTTCAAAATCACTCTCTAATGTAGTAGGTATCTGCTCTGGATATTGACTCACCCAAGGTTTTGCTTTTAGTTCCTCCATACCATTCACCACCAGTATTTTATAGTAGGTTCATACTAAAATTAGTATATGATACTTATTATCCCTATACAATCAAAATATTAAGAAAATTTAATCTTTTATCCCCTACATTATTAGTTTATTCAATTCAAAAACAGGCTCCTATACGATTTCACTAATCAGTTGATGATTATCATATGTAAAATGTTTAGGTAGATCTGTACGATTAATGACCAATCCAAAATTGTATTTTTCTACATCTTCAACTTTGAGCGCTTTTATTTTTACATCTGTATCAAGAGATTGTACAAGTTTACAAATAAAAGAATACTGTGACTCTATATCAGTGGTAGCTAAATGAAAAATGCCAGTCAAATCATTTTCAATAATAGAACGGATTTGTTTAGAGATTCTCTGATCTGATGCGTGGTTTAAATAAATATTTTCGAATGCTTCTACTTCAAGTTGATTCGCAATTTTATCCTTGATTTCATTTAATCTAGGTGAATTTTTTCCCCAAACCATTGGTAATCTAAGAATTACACCTTGCGGACCTAACTCGCTTTGTATTAATTTTTCACATTCAATTTTAAATTGACCATAATCTGATGTAGCTATAGGCGTGTCGTTTTCGTCATGATGCTTTGTAATGTCTCCATCAAACACATTTGTCGTGGAACAAAATAATAGCTTTGTTTTTGTGGATTTAATTTTTTGAATGATTTGCTTGTGTACTTCTAACTGAATGTCAAATTCGCCTCTTAAGCATGAAATAATAAAATGAGGAGTAATTTCATCAATCCAATCTAAAATTCTCTTACTATCTGTAATATTCCATTGAAGCTGATGATCATCTTTAATGCCTAATTTTGTTTGATTATATGTACCATAGACATCGAAAGTAGACGATAATTCCGCCAATAATGCCTCCCCTACTAAGCCGCTTGCTCCTAAAACTAATATTTTCATCCTTCTCTCCCCTTTTTACAAAATATTTTATGAACATATGTTATATTGAATGTAACACAAAATATCTAACTATTAAAAAAAATAATTTGAATTGTAGATTACAAGATTTTCATTTGTAAAGGAGTGCAATCCACATGAAAACGAAAGTTCTATTAAATAACCGAATTGTCGATTTAAAATCAGCAAATGTAAATATTTTAGATCGTGGTTATCAGTTTGGCGATGGAGTTTATGAAGTAGTTCGTTTTTACGATCATGCTTATTTTGAATTAGAAGCTCATTTAATCCGTCTGAAAGAAAGCTGTGAAAAAATCAATATACCTTTCAAAATGCATTTAAAGAAGCTTGAAAGTGATTTAGTCTACTTAATGAACACATGTGATTACAGTACTGGATATGTATATATACAGATTACTAGAGGTGTAATGGACAGAAATCATATATACCGAGACCAACCTGATTTAAAACCTCAATTAGTTGCTTATACCGTTAAGGAAGAAAAGCGCCCATTAAAACTAATGGAACAAGGAATTACAGTGCATGTAACAGATGATATCAGATGGTTACTTTGTGATGTTAAAAGCTTAAACTTATTAGGTAGTGTCCTTGCTAAAAATAAAGCTCAGGAAAAAGGAGCAAAAGAAGCAGTATTGCATAGGGATGGAATCATCACTGAAGGCTCTTCGACAAATGTATTTATCGTAAAGGACGGAACATTATATACTCATCCGGCAAACAACTTAATTTTAAATGGAATAACTAGAAGAGTCATCATAGATATTGCTAAAAAAGAAGGAATTCCAATTAAAGAAACGGCATTTACAATTGATGAATTCCTAAATGCTGATGAAGCATTTACATCTTCAACGACAGCAGAAATCATGCCAATCGTTTCAGTTTTACTTGATGAAAAAACATATGCTTTAGGAACTGGAAAACGTGGTGTAATAACTCAAAAAATACAAGATGCATATTCAGATTTAATTGCCAAGATTCCACAAAATCAATCAACATTATAAACGTAAACGACTGTCTTTTTCTGACAGTCGTTTTTATGTGGAAGTTGAAGAATAGGTAACTCCGTACTAAAAGCACCACCCAAAAGTTTCTATAAAAAATACTCCTCATTAGATTGTGGACGCTTGCCACCAAATGAGGAGTACCTGATCAATCAATTAACTATTTACATTATTGTCTTTTTAAGAGACGAGCAACGTCTTTCCATTTCACTTTGTCGCTATAGTACATTACTCCGTTCACATAAATGCGGCTCGCGATTTTCGTTAAAATGAAGACTGTGATGATTAAGATTAAAATACTTGCACTGACTTCAATAAAATTCATTTCACCTGATACAAATCGAGAAAATGCAACAAGTGGTGCAAAGAATGGAATGTATGAACTGATTTGTACAAAAGTACCATTAGGATTCACTAATGCATTAATACTGATGAAGAATGCACCAATCAGTAAAAATGTAACTGGCATCAAGACTGTTTGAAGTTCTTCCGTTCTTGATACAACAGATCCAATTGCAGCATACAGTAAACCATAAATTAAATAACCTAGTAGGAAATAAACAATAAACGCTATTATAGTCGTTATGTTAAGAGAGTCTAAATCAATCTCCATTCCAAACAGAGATAAATTATCCAGATTTACGAACCCTACAAGATACGCAAATAAGAACCCTAACCCTATTACAACTAATTGAACAAATGCTACGCAAAATACAGCAAATACTCTTCCATATAAAGTCATCACTGGATTTACCTTAGGCAATAGTACTTCCATTACTCTTGATGATTTTTCTGCAACAATTCCAGTAGCAATTGAATTACCATATACGATTAAAAATAGATATAATAAAAATCCGAAAAAGTACGCAATTCCAAATGTAGCCATAGGGTCTTTCAGTACTTCTTCATTTACTTCAACATTTTGTAGTAATTTTGTAGCTGCTTCTAAAGATAGTTTAAGATCTTGAGATGTTTTATTTAAGTAATTTTGCTGCATTGTACTACTAATCATTGATAGAACTTCATTATTAGCAAAATTCTTATATGTATAGTTGATAACAGGAATATTATTTTTTTCAGAAATAACAATTAAACCGTCTTTTGATTCATCATTAACTTCCTTTTTCACTTCTTCAAATTTTGATGAATTAACTTGTTTTAATGTAGCTGTTTTTAGTGACTGGTTTAATACTGTTTCATCTATTGAATATTGTGTTGACTCATTTATGATCACAATTTTATCTTTTTCTTCATTTTGTTCTGAGGATGCCATATATTTTTGTAAACCTAGCATTCCGACGACTAATACAAACAGAATCGCACTCATAATGAGTGTTGCTTTTGCAAGTAGCCCTTCACGTAAATGAAAGAAAAAGACAGTTTTAAATTTATTCATTTATCTCGCCCTCTCAATAAAGATATCGTTTAGTGTCGGCTCTAATAATTGAAACTTACGAATTGAACCTGTTTCAGACTTAATTAAATTTAAAATCGTAAATGCCTCTTCTTCAGTTTTTACTTTTACGTAGATTCCTTGCTGTTTTCTCTCAAAATCAATTTGGTTTGTATTTAATACCGATTTAATTGGTTCGGTATCCTCAACTATTAAATTACGATACCCGTACTCTTCTTTTAATTTATTTAAGTTACCTTCTGCTACGACATCTCCATTTTTCAAAATACAAACGTATTCACAGAATGCTTCAACCTGATCCATGCGATGACTAGATAATACAATTGTCTTCCCTTTATTAATTTCTTCAGTGATAATAGAGGCCATTAATTCAGCATTAACAGGATCTAATCCACTAAATGGTTCATCTAAAATAATTAATTCAGGGTTATGTAGTAATGTAACGATTAATTGAATTTTTTGCTGATTACCTTTTGAAAGCTCTCCAGCTTTTTTATGACGATAATGTGGAATTTCTAAACGTTCTAACCAATAAGTGATCGCTTCATCAACCTCTTTTTGTGACATCCCTTCTAATTTACCAAAATACCTAAGTTGATCAACTACCTTACTTTTTGTATATAAACCTCTTTCTTCTGGTAAATAACCAATTTTTACTTTTGAAGAATGGAATGTTGTACCATTCCAAGTCATTTCACCGCTTGTTGGCGTTAGTAATCCTAAAAGCATTTTAATTGTAGTCGTTTTACCAGCACCATTTCTTCCTAATAAACCTAGTACTCTACCTGTTGGCAAATTTAATGACAATTGATTAACTGCATTTGTTTCACCAAACGATTTAGACAGCTGTTTTACTTCTAATGTCATACATTTTCCTCCCTTACACTCGACTCCATTTTTTGTTTCTATTTATCTATTAATTTTGTACATATTAAGCATACCTTTAATCCTTTTTTAATAAAAGGTAAAATATGTAAAATCAGTGAAAGAATTATGAAATATTTATTATGTTCTTCTTTCTAAAACAATATAGAAAATTACTCTATCTTATTAGCATATGCACTAGGTATTTTGAAATATATTCATTTTCGTTTCTTTTGTTAAAATGAATATGAAAATACTTAAAAGGTGGGAAATTATGAACGTAAATGAATTTCAGGAATGGATAAAGGATTATTATAAAACTAGAGGTTGGTCCGATTTAGATATATTTATTCGGATTGGATTTTTAGCCGAGGAAACTGGTGAAGTTGCGCGGGCAATACGAGCATTAGAGATTGGTAGAGATCGACCGGATGAAGCTACTAATTCATTTGAGGAGAATAAACAAGAGTTAATAGAAGAATTAGGTGATGTGCTTGGTAACTTAATTATCATTGCAAATAAATATGAAATACCATTAGAGGAAGTATTCAAAAGCCATAAAGAAAAGCTTTCAAAACGTTATTCGACTGTATAGACAAAAATATAAACTACTTCAAAATAGAAGTAGTTTATTTTATTCATTGCCATTCGTGTTCTAAAATACTGTATAACAGAGAATCACGCCAGCCATCTTTTAATAATAGGTCTTGTCTTTTTCTCCCTTCTAAGGTCATCCCTATTTTTTCTAATACCTTTGAGGATTCGATATTTCTTGGATCACATGTTGCATAAATTCGATGCATGTTTAGCTGAGTAAAACTATAATTAACAATCAGTTTAGCAGCTTCAGTTGCAAAGCCTTGCCCCCAGTAATCTGGATGAATAATATATCCCACTTCGCTTTTTCTATTGATTTCATCTCTAATATTTAATTCGGTGACACCAATCAACTTTTCTGTTTGTTTCAAGATAATCGCAAATACAAATCTTGTTCTAGGACTTTTTTTCAAATCAATTACTGCCTCATTAACAAATGTTTGAGATTCCTTTATTGTATTTGGTCCCCATGGTTGATATTTACAAACAATTGCTTGGGAAGCATACTGATGAACATCAGACCAATCGTTTTCATTTATATCCCTTAATAATATTCTATCTCCATTTATCATCATAAGCCCCCCTAAAAATTGCGATAGTCATGTCCCTCCCACAAAGGAGGTGGCTAGTCCTACTTATACTTAATTTATCTGTTATCAGATAGAAAAAAAAGGAAAAACTACGAAAATGTCTCGTTGTTTTTTCCTTTAATCGTAAATTAATATGAAATACTTCCTGAAATTAATAAACCAACAGTTACACTTAATGTAAATAATAAGATTGCCACAGCAATATTTCCTTCTTCGACTTTTTTAGCAAAAGAGATTTTTGGAAACAAAAGAAATTCTGCAATCCAATATGTAATCATTTGTGCAATCACTCCGATAAAGCTCCAAATAATGAAATCACTAATATCAACAGAGTATTTTGCAGCTGACATAATGACTATTGCTAAACCAACTAGCTTACCAGCTAATTTTAGTGCAACAGCAATATTTCCATCCTCTAAAATTAATTTTTGTTCATTCATTTTAGTAGTAAAAGTAAATGCTAAAAATCCGATAAATAAAATTAAAAGTCCTGATCCTAAATAAAGTAATGTACTTACTATACTTTCCATTAAATTTCTCATCTCCCAATTGATATTATTTATTTCTCTTTGGCCTCATCTATCATCCCTACTGGTAAGAAACAGCTTTCGTTACCTGTGATGATATTTCCCGCTCGTATCCCAATTGCTCCGTAGTTTTCTTTAATTAAGAAGCTACCTACTAATATATGTAATTCTAATAGTCCTTCAGGCGTCATGACCTTTTTCTTAGGTAATGGTGAAAATTCTTGGTAGACCATAACTTGATTGCGATAAGTGTTGTGTTGACTATGTTGATTTTTTTCACCATCAATTATTTTAATAGTATCCCCTTCCCGACCAAATGCGGGTTTCTCTACATACGCGATATGATGTTCAATAAAATAATCTGGCTCTAAATAAGTTGGTAAAAAATATTTTTCAATTATGTCATGTTCTTCTTCAGTAAACACATCAGAATTGTCGACATGTAAATTCCATATAAGTGCTTGAACCGCTTTAGATTGAAGTAAAAATGCAGAAATAGGATTAAACATAATTAACTTGCCAGTCTCAACAAGATCTAGTAACGCAAGACCAATCATTGTTCCATCTACTGATTTATCAAGTTCCATATGCTCAATAGGATATGTTTGACGGTAAAGAATATGGATCCTTTCTCCACTTGGAGTATATAGACCGTCATTCTCAATAATTTGTAAACTATCTAAACTGATTAGTTGGCTTTCACCCTTATAAAGCGATTGAATGTACTTTGCTGTTTTCCAATCTTCCTCATGATCACCATGCGCTGTAAAAACAATGATTGGATTTTCAAGTCCTCTAATCGAATTGTTTATCACTTGATTTATCACTTGAGATAACTGTAATTCACTTTCACTGTTCGGATCCTTTACTTTAAAATAATCCGCTACAAAACCGTTAACATGATGAGTTTCCATAATAAATGTAGGTGTATCACTATTACATTCATAATGCTTCCAACCATTTTCTGTTTGAACAAGATCAATCCTTCTGATAATCCCTTCACTTACAATAGCCTTATGTCGTAAGTAAGGAATGACCTCTTTTGAATAACCGAGCATATAAAAAACATCATCAGGAAGCTGCCTCATTAAACGAGCTGTTTTATCATAAATGCTCCCAATTTGCTCAGTAATCATATGAATCTCATCTACTTCTTCTTTTGTAAACTTGTATATATCAAGAAGTGCATAATAGGAGCTTTGTAAATCTGCCCAAAAATCTGGTAATCTTTGAAACAATTCATTACGAAGACGCTGATGCTTTATTAAATCTTCATTGTCCATCCTTAACCACCAAAGCCTCCAGATGAGCCTTTACCAAAACCGCTTTTTGATGAAGATCCTCCACCCGCAAAGCTGCTAGAAGATTTATAACTTTTATATGAACTACTACCATGCAATAATTTTTTCGACTTATAAAATGTTCCACCATGATAATAACTGCGATAGTAAGAACTCTCATTATCATCACAAACCCAAACACCTTCGTCATCATCAAATTCCCAATCACGGCAATTCTCATCTTGCGGTCGATCAGGTATATTCATAGATTGTGTAGAACCACAGCCCGCTAATGTACTTGCTGCAAGTCCTCCAGTTAGTGCAATACTAACTTTTTTCATTAATAATGATGTTTTTGACATACGGATCTCCTCTTCGTGAAATAAAATCATTCTCCCTTATACTAAACTATCTATACGCTCAAAGTATATAAAATATATGATTAATTTTAACGAAATCTTAATTTTTAACAAAAGTAAAAATTACCCTCCAAATCCACCTGATACGCCACTTCCAAATCCACTTTTTTTGGTTGATGATGAAGTTCCTGTTCCACTTACAATGCCAGTTGATTTGTATTCCTTAAATTGATTATTACTATATAACATATTTTTAGTCGCAAAGTACGTACCCATAAAGAAAAAATTACCATAATAAGAACTTGACTGATCATTACACATCCATACATTCTCTTCTTCGTCTAATGTCCAATCAACGCAATTCTCGTCATAAGGTACTTCTTCAGGAGAATAAGTATAATCTTCATAGATTTCATCTTCGTAAACGCCTTCTTCATAGACCTCTTCATCATATACTTCTTCTTCGTAAACCTCCTCTTCATAGACCTCATCATCATAAACTTCCTCTTCATAAGAGTCTGTCGATTGTTCAGTTTCACCAATCGAATCACTAGACTCATAATAAACTTCTTCAGTCGGTTCAAATGATGGTTGAGTTCCACAGCTTGTTAACGTACTAATGGCGATTCCACCTGTAAGCGCAATACCAACTTTTTTCATTAATTCTTTTGTTTTTGACATGTTGTTCTCCTGTTCAAGAAATAAATTCATACTCTTATATCCTAAACTGTGTTATATCTAATGTATATACAAAGTATGAAGGAGTTTGAACAATGTTTAAAACAAACAATTTATTTGTTCTCGAATATCGCTTACTTGATGGTGATTTTACACGACCGATTTATCACTTTCCTTTTTTATCAAAAGTCCAAATCTTTACAAGAAGACATTGCGATTACTTTATTCTAAATGGTTTTGTGTATGAAAATAAGGGTTCCTACCATGAAGACGATCGATATGTAATCGAAGTCATTGAATCTGAATTAGAAAATACTCCATATTATCATTTAAAAAGACCTTTAGGTATTGAAATTAGAGATGTTCATTCATTTGATGAAATTCACTTTTATGAAAGTGGAGATGAGCTAGATTTATTCTCTTGGCTACAATCAACTTATATTACAATCAATGGTAAAGTTTATGAGCAAACTTCAAACGAGGTTGACCAAGACCGAGATACTTATGTAATGTATGTGAAACCATTTATTGAAGAAGTAGAATAACGAAGTAAGAGCACAGAAAAAAGGAGCAACCATTTTATTTTGGTAGCTCCTTTTCTTAATATAAGTACTGCTCAAGCTTGATTAAGTCCCTACATTGTATGCCATTTTCCCATATTTCTTCTTGATAGTTTTGCACAAAAAAGTCAAAAATCGTATCAACTATTTGGAAACCACAATTTTGATATAACGATAATTGATGAATACTGGAGTTACCTGTACAAATCACAAGCCTCTCATACCCAAGCATCTTTGATTTTGAAATAGCAAACTGAAGGAACTTCCTTCCATACCCTTTTCCCTGATATTTTGGGTCAACTGCTATGTTCTTAATTTCTAATTCATTCGGACTGTTTTCAACTAATACAATGATGCCTAAAATTTTTCGATTCTCCATTATTATATAAACTTTACCTTCTTTTATATAACTTTCCACCATATCTCTTGATGGATCGGCCAATAATAACAGTTTCCAATGTTCATCAGTTATATTTTTTATTTCAGAAAAATTGATCATCAAACGTACCTACTTTATTTTTTTTCTTTCAATCTTGCTTTTAAATAGTTAATAGTATCATTTGTAGATGCTTGAATAGAAAGATTTGTGAATCCATGATTACCATGTTCTAAAGCGATTAAAGTGACCATCTTTGGATTTTTACGCGCGAATTCCTCAGATTGACTAAATGGTACAAGTGTATCACCTGTGCCGTGAACGATAAAGATTGGTATTTTTGCATGTTTCACATATTGAATAGGACTCATCCTATTATACTCATCGGCCATTTGCCCCGCTGTACTATTCATAAATCTTTCAACAATCTCTGTACTTCTTGAAGAAGGTGATTGATTCATCGTTGTTAAATCAGATATAGGATACCATGCAATTATATAGTTAAGCTTTGGTTGTATATCAGCTTTGAGCCCTGTTAATAACGCCAAATGACCACCGGCTGAAGCTCCCGCTAAACCAATTTGTGACCGATCAATCCCAAGTTTTTTTGCATTTTTATAAACAAAGTTAATAGCTGTTTCTACGTCACGGACAGGATCATTATAAGAATAATCCTTCGTTGAATAGAGTGTATAATCAATACTAATTGCACTATAGCCTTCTTTTACAATTTCTTCAAAAACAGTTTTCCATCTTTTATTTAATTCCTTACTACCATGCTTCCATGAACCGCCATGAACAAAAATCAATGCAGGTGATGGACCACGCTGATTGATTGACTTGTATAAATCAAAGGTTTGAGGAAGTCGGGCAGGTTCTGTATATAATATATCTTTTTGCACTGTATATTCTATTTGATTTTTTGGATATTTCTTTGATTCATCTTGAAACATTCTGATAAATAAGAAAGTGATCGCAAAGATGATGACAAAAATTGCAGCTTTCTTCAAACTTACCTTCACCCTTCTCCTTTTTCTTAAAGGCTCTGCTTTGAGAAAAATCCACAAAAATAAAAAGAGCCTAATAAAAAGAGGCTAACTCAACCATGCCTTTACTCACTATATTATGTAGTCCATTTGATTAATCATCTACATAATACATTGAGAAAACATCATTAAGCAAACCTCATTGTTTATTTATTTAATTACCGTTAGATATAAAATTCCAACTAGTAGAAATATCCCACATACAACAAATAATATTTTCGCCAACTTTTCCATCTTTGAACCCCTTTTAAATCTGAATAAATCTTGTGTTTATTTTAAGTCTACTACAGTTACTCCAATACCGCCTTCAGATGCAGCACCATAACGATAGGATTTTACGGATCGATGATTTTTTAAATAGTCTTGTACACCTTGTCTTAATGCACCTGTACCTTTTCCATGAATAATATTAATTCGTGGATAACCAGCTAGTAATGCATCATCAATATACTTTTCTACACGGATTAGTGCGTCTTCATAGCGTTCGCCTCTTAAATCCAGTTCAAGATTCACGTGAAAATCTTTTCCTTTAACAGCTGTAACTGTACGTTCTTTAACAACCTTTGGTGAGCTGACGAACTCAATATCATTTTCTTTTACTTTCATTTTAATGATTCCAAGTTGAACTTGCCACTCACCTTCACTTATTTGATCTAGCAGTGTACCTTTTTGATTAAAGCTGATTACTTTTACTTCGTCACCTTCACGAAGTTTTCTTTGTTTTTTCGGTGTAACTTGTGGCACAGATTTCTTAGGAGCATATGGAATTGCACCTTCTAATCGAGTTCTAGCTTGAATTAACTCATGATCCTTAATTGAAGATAATTCTAGGTTTTTAAGCTCTCTAAGCTCTTTAATAATATCTTCAGCTTCTTGTTGAGCAGTTCTTATTCTCTTTTTCGCTTCTTCCTGTGCTTCACGATATAAATCATCACGATGCTCATAGAAATCCATCATTTGCTTTTGTAAATCTTTGAAAATACGTTCCGATTCTTTACGGTAGTCTTCGGCTTCTTTCCACTCGGATTCTGCACCTTTTCGACTCGTTTCTAATGATGCAATCATATTTTCAACTTCATTACTTTCTTCACTTACATGGTTTCTAGCTTTATCAATTACATGATTAGATAACCCTAATCTTCTCGAAATTTCAAATGCATTACTTCTACCTGGAACACCAATTAATAATCGATAAGTTGGACTTAAAGTTTCAACATCAAATTCTACACTTGCATTCATTACATGTTCTCGATTATAACTATAGGCTTTTAGTTCAGGATAGTGTGTAGTTGCAACAACCCTTGCCTCATAATCACTTACTTCATCAAGAATTGAAATAGCTAAAGCAGCCCCTTCTTGAGGGTCAGTTCCGGCTCCAAGCTCATCAAATAAAACTAGGCTATTATGATTAACATGCTTTAAAATATCAACAATATTTACCATATGAGATGAGAATGTACTTAAGCTTTGCTCAATTGACTGTTCATCACCAATATCAGCAAATACCTGCTCAAATACGCAAATCTCTGAACCATCAAGAGTTGGAATTTGTAAACCTGACTGTGCCATTAATACGCAAATACCGATTGTCTTTAAGGTAACCGTCTTACCACCTGTATTTGGTCCTGTTATAACAATTGTAGTAAAATCCTTACCTAGTTCAATGTCATTGGCTACAACAATATCTCTTGGGATTAGCGGATGACGCGCTTTTTTTAATTTAAAATATCTGTCATTATTTAAAATTGGTTTACTAGCCTTTATATGGTGAGAGTAATTCGCTTTTGCAAATAAAAAGTCCATTTCTGCTAAAATTTCAACATTTTGTAAAAGGTCTGTTGAAGCTTCCGCAACTTCACCTGTAAGCTGCATCAATATTTTTTCAATCTCTTGCTCTTCTTTTACTTTCGCTTCTTGAAGACTATTATTTAATGTAACAACAGCTTGTGGCTCAATAAACAATGTTTGTCCAGAAGATGACTGGTCGTGAACGATTCCACCATAAACATGTCTATATTCTTGTTTAACCGGAATAACAAAACGATCATTACGAATTGTCACAATCGAATCTGATAACATTTTTTGAGCGTTATTCCCTCTAGTTAAACTTTCTAATTTTTCTCGAATACGACTTTCAGCAGTTCGAACTTGTTGGCGTATTAAACGTAGTGTGACACTTGCATCGTCTAACACTTCTCCATTATCGCCAATCGCCGCTTTAATGTTTTTATCAAGTTCTAATAGTGGAATGATTTGATTACTTAACGATTCTAAATAAGGGATTTCTACTTCATTTTCTAATAGACCCTCTATAAAACGAATCATTTGTCTTCCAGCATACGTAACACCTGATATTGCAATTAATTCAGAAGGTGATAAAGTGCCACCAATTTCCGCTCTTTTAACTTGCATTCTTATATCAGATAATCCACCAAGTGGTACATTCCCACGTAATCTAATAACTTTTACTGCCTCATCCGTAGATTCATGTAATTCCACAACTTCCTCGTAATCAGTACTAGGCATTAAATTACGAATTCGTTCCTTACCAAGTGATGAAGATGCGTGTTTTAATAATTGTTCTTTTATTTTATCGTACTCTAATACTCGTAATGTTCGTTGCATAAGGTAACCTCCTTACATACGATTACGTTTTCCTTCGATTAAACGCAATAGTTCATGTAATTCAAATGTATTTACTATATTATCTTTTTTCAACCAAGCTTTTTTGGCCGCGCTTACCCCAATCGTCATATGATCTAGCATATCGATGTTATGTGCATCGGTATTAATAGAGATTTTAACGCCAGCTTCCTTGGCCATCATTAACAAGTCTTTATTTAAATCTAAGCGATTTGGATTCGCATTTAATTCCAAAATAGTGCCTGTTTCTTTTGCTACCGAAATTAATTCTTCAGCATTCACCTTATAACCAGCTCTTCTGCCAATTTTTCTACCAGTTGGATGTCCAATCATACTAACATACGGATTTCTCATCGCATTTTTTAATCGCATCATGATCGTTTCTTCATCTTGACTAAAACTTGAGTGAATAGAAGCGATGACGAAATCCATTGAGCGCAATACATCATCCTCGTAATCTAAAGATCCATCAGGTAAAATGTCCATTTCAACACCATGAAGAATTGTAAAATCAGTGTATTTTTCATTTAAACGCTGAATCTCTTCCTTTTGTTTCCAAAGGCGCTCCGGTGTTAATCCATTCGCAACTTTTAAATATTGAGAGTGGTCCGTAATTGCGATATATTTATAGCCTTTTGCTCTACAAGCTTCAGCCATTTCCTCAATTGAAAAACCACCGTCACTCCAAGTAGAGTGCATATGAATATCTGTTTTGATATCTTCTAATTTAATTAAAGGATAGTCTGTTGTGAAATTTGCAACCTCTTTACCATCTTCTCTAATTTCTGGTGGAAAACACGGTAAATTAAAGTGAGCGTAGAAGTCTTCTTCATTCTCGAATGTCAGAACTTCTCCAGTGTTTACGTCTTCAACACCATACTCACTTATTTTTTCATCACGCTCTTTTGCTAATTGACGCATTGCAACATTATGATCCTTTGATCCAGTAAAATGGTGTAATGTTGTAGCAAACTCTTTCGGTTGAATGATTCGAAAATCAACTGAAATTTCATATTCAATTCCTTTTAAGACAAGAGATACTTTTGTATCTCCCCCTGCAATAACGCGAACAATTTCCGGTATCGATAATAATTGTTCTCTTACGCTTTCTGGATGATTTGAAGCAATAATGAAATCCAAGTCCTTCACAGTCTCACGAACTCTTCGTAAGCTACCAGCACGAGAGAATTTGTCTACATCGTTCATCTTTGATAAGTATGCTTCAATTTTATCTGCGATTGGTAGTACGTCTGCTAGTGGCAATCTTTCAGGTTGTTTTCCAAACTCTTCAATAGAGTCTAAAATATTTTTTTCTGTTTTTTTCCCGAAGCCAGCAAGACCTTGAAGTTTTCCATTGATACAAGCTTCCTTTAATTGATCCATGCTTTCAATCTTCAACTCTTGATAAAGCTTGGCTACTTTTTTCCCACCTAATCCTGGCAGTTTTAATAATGGTAATAATGTTTTTGGAAGTGATTCTTGTAGCTCATCTAGTACTGTGCTTTTTCCAGTTTTTATGTACTCTTCAATAACTGCTGATGTTCCTTTTCCAATTCCTTTTATCGCTGTAAAATCATCTATTTGTTCTAAGCTTCTTTCATCTGTTTCTAAAGCATTTGCCGCTTTACGGAAAGCTGATATTTTAAAGGCATTTTCACCTTTTAATTCTAAATAAGTTGCAATTTGTTCTAATAACTTTATTAGTTCTTTTTTGTGCATCCCATTCACCTACTTAATTTTTTAATCCAATCTAAACTACTATCTTCATTCATTTAATAGATCATCGTATTTGACATCCCATTCCAAAGTTCCATTAGTTGTGTAGAAACAAATGGTGTATTTTGAACGATAAAATAAGCTATCTTTGAATTGTGTAATAAAGTATGTAGCGCTTCAATCGGTACAATGAGCGCAATAAAAAGTGCTAGTACTGAAAATAAATAGACTTCGATTAAGCCTAAAATACCGCCTAATAGAGAATTTACTTGTTTTAACAATGGTAATTGGAATACCCCATTTAATAATGAACCTAAGAAAGATATCACTAAACGAGTGCCAATAAACAGTAAAGCAAACGCAACAATTTCATATATGAACTGTTCAAAATTAACAATTTGGTTACTAGTTATATTAATAGGAAATAATTTTTTCAGTGTGATAGCAGTCTGCTCGTAATAATGATATGCTATGTATAAAGATAATAAAAAACCTAATAGTCTAATTAGACTACTAATAAATCCTCTTCTCCAGCCTGTAAATAAGCCGAGTATTAATAATACAATCAAAATAATATCAATCATTGTTTTCCTTCTCACTTTTAGCTTCTTTAAGTAATGTTTCGAGCTGTTCCACTCTTTCTCTTAATTTAACATAATCACTTACTATATTAACTGCTGTTAATACAGCTAATTTATTTGTATCCAAAAATGGATTTTTATGATTTATTTCTTTCATTTTTTCATCTACAATTGAGGCAACATGACGGATATGTTCTGTTGATTCGTCACCAGTAATTAAATATTGTTGCCCATAAATAGTTACATTAAGTTTTTGTTTTGATGAAGAATTGGACAACTTCTTACCTCCATTCAGTTAAACATTCTAACTTAAACTATAACATGAACTGATGTGCAAGTGAAAGTTTTGACAATATTACAAGAAAAAGGAGAAATATATGACAAACACTGTCCTTACGGTTTCAGGAGAAACTCTATTAAAGATGCAAGATCATTACAAAGATGGTATTCAACCAAAAGTACCACAGGGTGGTGTTTTTTTAGCAAAATCTAATGGTTGCACAATTACAGCCTATAAATCTGGAAAAGTTATGTTCCAAGGTTCAAATTGCGAGACGGAAATAACTAAATGGGAAGGCAAATCAGCAGTTCCAAAAGCGGCTAAAAAAATGCCTTCGAATCAACATAATTTACCGAGTAACTTTTCAAGCCTAGCTGTAATCGGAAGTGATGAAGTTGGCACAGGAGATTTTTTTGGACCAATGACAGTTGTAGCTTCCTTCGTAGAGCCTAGCCAATTCGAGTTACTAAAGGAGCTTGGGGTAAAGGATTCCAAAGAACTAAATGATAAAGAGATTTGCAAAATTGCAAAAAAAATAACTTCTGTTGTCACTTATAGTCTTTTAGTTTTGCACAATGAAAAATACAATGAGATGCAAGAAAAAGGCTACAATATGAATAAACTAAAAGCTATTTTACATAATCAAGCAATTAGAAATATGATTAGTAAATTAGAAGGCAAGCATTTTGATGCTATATTGATAGACCAATTTACGCCACCTAACTTATATTTTGGATATTTAAAAGGGACAAAAGAAGTGATTCGAGACAAAGTTCAATTTGCAACAAAAGCAGAAGGTATTCATTTATCTGTTGCTGTTTCCTCTATTCTTGCACGTTATTCTTTTTTACAACAAATGGATCTCTTAAGTGAAAAAGCTGGTATGACATTACCTAAAGGCGCAGGAGCAAAGGTTGACCAAGCAGCTGCAAAATTCATTCGTGCAAAAGGCTTTGAAGCATTAAGAAGCTTTACAAAACTGCATTTTGCTAACACTGAGAAAGCATTGAAGATTGCTAAACAATAGGTTCTGTTAATAGCAACAATGTTTATAGCCAAATAATTAAACTAAAAAAGCTGTATTCTAAATGAAGATTTCACTTAGAATACAGCATCTACGATAAAGAAAATAAATCCTAATAAGCTAGCAAGCTGTTTTTGCTTCTTATATCGAAGCGACGGTCTTGATAAGAAGTATAGACAAATTAAGAATCCAAATGGAATTGGTAGCCAAAACAATCGAAATGGTAATGAAGATACTACATAATATCCGATCATTTGAAACCCTAAATTATTTACATCTCTTTTAATTGCCTCTTTGTAAACGATTAATAACCCTATTAGTAATCCCACATACAGTAGAAAAACAAACATCTCCCACCTCCAAGATTGTCCTACTATTAAACTATTCATATACTGCTTGTCTAAGGACACATAATGAAAAATGTTCATACATATGCATTACATAAATCATTAGATTTAGGAGTTGATTCTTAGAATGATTACTAGTGAATTAGAACGACTTATTCAAACCGTTCCACAAGATATTTTAGCTCTCCCTAATCCAGACTATAAACCAAATCCTTCAAAATGGTCTAAAAAAGAAATTCTCGGACATTTATGCGACTCTGCTACAATAAACCATAAAAGATTTATTGACAGACTTTATTCAAATGAAGATATAGAACTTGAACTATACAAACAAAATCATTGGGTCGTGTGTAACGACTATCAACATTGCTATACGATAGATGAAGTGTTAACTCTTTGGATTACCTTAAACCAACGAATTGTAAAAACAATGAAAAACGTAGCCACCGAAAAATTGGCTTTACAATTTACCGTCAGTGAAAATGAGAAAGTCACATTTGAATGGTTATTTACGGATTATGTAGAGCACTTAAAGCATCATTTAATACAAATATTTGATTAGAAATAAGGTGTAAAAGTGAAATTTCAGATAAAGAAAAACCCTTTTTTAGCCGCACTCATCCTTTGTTTAATCCCAATTATTCTCCTCGTTCCAATAGGAAGCTTCATTGAAGGTGAAGGTCAAATAATGAGCATCGTTATTTTTATTCTCATTTCACCAATCATCATCGCACTAGTTTGGGCGTTATTTCATTCATACCATGAATTTTCGGATACTGAATTTATTTCAATTTTTGGCTTTATAAAAATAAAGATTCCTTTTCAAGAAATCAAAAAAGTAGGATTTTCATTAAATCCTATGTCATCTCCAGCTTGGACATTTAAACGTGTGAAAATCGATTATAAAAAATTTGAATTCGCATTATTATCACTCCCGAAGGATGAAGAGCTATTTTTAAGCGAGCTCAAAAAAAGATGTCCGCAAGCGGAAATTAAAGATCGTAATGGCAATCTGTTTTCCTAATAAGCAGATGAAAACTAATTCAATAAAAAAGGCCGCTTCATGTCTTAAAAGTCAATTTGACATGAAGCGGCCTTTTTAGTTACAAATTAATTTAGTACGTTAGAAAAAATATATAAATCAATAAATAAAGACAACTAATTATCCGTTCTAATTAGTTGTCTTTATACGTGTAATTTTATTGTTTTCTTCCAGCAAAAGGAATACGGAACATTATTTGTAGATTCTTTTTTTAGTTATTAATATACTTCTCAAAAACATAACCAAAATCTTTGACTTTGTATTGTTCTCTTGATTTCATCAACCACTCAAATGCCGCTTCGTTAATTTCTTTAAAATTATTTACAACACTATTTTCATTACTTGAAACACGACTTAGAGTTGTAGATGCTAATTCAATACTTTCCTTAGCAAAACCTAGTTTAATTTCGTTTTCATGACAAATCTCAGCGATCATTAATAATGCTTTATATAAATCTTTTAACTCTTCAATATGTTTTTTATGTACATCAATCGAGAATTCTTTACCACCGATATTGAATTTAATTTCAACATCCAAATCGATTGTACCAGCAGTTTCTAGAACAACTTGAGAAATTTTATAAGTATGATAATTATATCGATGAAGTGTACGTTTTTTACTGATGGCACTAGTTCCGTCTAAATGAATTAATGCTTTATTTGTGAAACAGTACTCATCTGTTTTTGATTTAATTAAAAAATAGATCTTCTCATCATCTTCATGCATTACGTAATCATCAGAATCGACCTTGTCATAGTTTTTTGGCTCGATGACACTACCTACATCACTTAATCCAAGCATATCTGCTGCAACTTTACCAAACATGTAAATTCCTCCTCAAAGGGTAAGTTTAGTGGATTTGGGAGAATGAGTTTTTTCTTCTCCGCTATCCTTACCTTAATTACTTTATTTAGCTTCCAGACATAATAAGTATACATATTTATTTTTAAATAGTCTTTCATTATCTTTTAAATCAGGAAGAATACTAACTGATTCCATCGAATCATTTCCTTCCACAAATGCTCCAAGTGCCATTTCTTTTCCTTTTACTATTTCATGTTTTCCTTCAATTTGTTCAAAAAATGACATATTAGTTTGGTCTGGTTGTTTATATAATGTTTGACCCATACTATGCCCTTTTCTATTTGCAAAAATGATGTTCCATTCATATGTATTTTTCGTTTCATGCTGAAGTTGACGTTTAAATGTAAGATAGTAAGTTTTATCATTGTCTTTTAGAATAGTGATTGCAATACCACCTATTGTATGCACTAATTTACCTTTAGAATACACTTTAATTTTTGCTTCCAATGACTGTATATCTGTATAATCATCTAGTTTCAATTTATAAATCGCTAATTTTTCACGACTCTCCCCAAGCATATTAAGTGTATTCATTTCAGATTTGGTCATTTTATAATTTTCCAAAATACTCTTTTTTTCTTTTATAAGAATTAGAGTTTCATCTTTTTTGCAACTTACTAAAAAAATGACTACTAATAATATATAAGTAATTTTCCTCACTTTTTCCCACCTCTAAACTTTCAACAACTAACATATGGTTATTCGATTAAGATTTAAGTATTCCTCTTTTTCACATGTTTTCATAAAGTCGCTTTTGTAATAAGTCATGACTGAATTTTCCTTACTTCATCATATAATCCCTTCTTTTCTGTCAGCACATTAATTTACCATTGAACACTTACCTAGTTGCAGACTATAATTAGTAAGTGACTGTTTAAATTACGTTCTAAATAGAACATTTTAATATAACGAAAAAAATAGAAAAGGTGTAGATTAATGAGTATATTAACTGTAAAAAACTTAAGCCACGGCTTTGGTGATCGTGCAATATTTAATGATGTATCTTTCCGATTATTAAAGGGAGAACATATCGGTCTAATCGGTGCGAATGGTGAGGGTAAATCAACTTTCATGAATATAGTAACAGGAAAACTTCAACCTGATGAAGGTAAAGTAGAATGGTCTAAAAAAGTTCGTGTTGGTTATTTAGATCAACATGCTGTTTTACAACAAGGGATGACGATTCGTGATGTATTAAATAGTGCATTTCAATATATGTTTGATATGGAAAACGAAATTAATGAACTATATGTAAAAATGGCTGAGGCTACTCCTGAAGAAATGGAGAAAATGCTTGAAGACGTTGGAATTTTACAAGATACATTAACGAATAATGATTTCTATATTATCGATGCAAAAGTAGAAGAAATTGCTCGTGGTCTTGGTTTAGAAGATATTGGTCTTGAACGAGATGTAAATGAATTATCAGGTGGTCAAAGAACAAAAGTTCTTCTTGCCAAACTTCTATTAGAAAAACCTGATATTTTATTACTTGATGAGCCTACAAACTATCTAGATGAACAACATATAGGGTGGTTAAAACGCTATTTAAATGAGTATGAAAATGCATTCATCCTAATTTCACATGATATTCCATTCTTAAATAGTGTAATTAATTTAATTTATCATATGGAAAATCAAGAATTAAATCGTTATGTTGGCGATTACGATAATTTCATGGGCATTTATGAAATGAAAAAATCTCAATTAGAATCAGCATTCAAACGTCAACAGCAAGAAATATCGGAGCTTAAAGACTTTGTTGCTCGAAATAAAGCTCGTGTTTCTACTCGTAACATGGCAATGTCACGCCAAAAGAAACTTGATAAAATGGACATTATCGAGCTTGCAAGGGAAAAGCCAAAACCAGAGTTTGACTTCAAACCAGCTCGTACTTCTGGAAAACTAATATTTGAAGCTAAAAACCTTGTTATTGGTTATGACGAACCACTTTCGCAACCTTTAAACCTTCGAATGGAACGCGGTCAAAAAGTCGCTTTAGTTGGTGCGAATGGTATCGGTAAAACAACTTTAATGCGTAGTTTACTTGGTGATATTAAACCAATTTCAGGTGAAGTTGAACGCGGAGAATTCCTTCATATTGGATACTTTGAACAAGAAGTAAAAAGTGATAACAATAAAACATGTATTGATGAAGTTTGGGATGAATTCCCTTCATTTACACAATACGAAGTTCGTGCTGCTCTTGCGAGATGTGGTTTAACAACAAAACATATCGAAAGTAAAGTATCTGTATTAAGTGGTGGAGAAAAAGCCAAAGTACGTTTATGTAAATTAATGAATAATGAATCAAACTTACTTGTACTAGATGAGCCGACTAACCACTTAGACGTAGATGCAAAAGAAGAATTAAAACGAGCACTGAAAGAATTTAAAGGTAGCATTTTAATTATCTGTCACGAACCAGAATTTTACCAAGGTCTAGTAACAGACGTATGGAATGGTGAAAATTGGACAACGAAAGTATTTTAATAAGAGTTTCTAAACAGAGTTTCTTTTATTAAGATAAACATATAAAAGGGAGCAAATTAACATACCGTGTTAATTTGCTCCCTTTTATTATTGAATTACGAAAACGTATTAAAAGATTGAGTCTCTCTTTTTTATTATGAAAGTGTAATGTTTTGGCCTAGTTTTGTCGTCCATTCCCTAGGATTTTTTCGTTTTTTAGACAATTTTGGCATTGTATTAATATAACCGATATGAAGTGCGCCCAATATTTTTCTGTTTACTGGGATACCCATTTCTTTGTAAAATTGTTGATCAAAAATATATGGGTTTGTACGCCAAACCATTCCAATATTTTTTTCCCAAGCAGCTAATTGTAAATTTTGAACAAATGAACAAGTTGCACCAATAGCTTCCAAATTCTTTTTTTCATTTTCTGTATGATCTGTTGTTATAATCAAATGCATAGGCGTGTCAGTAATATATGATTTAAAAAACTCAACAGATTTTTTTATTTTTTCAACAGTATATGTTTCTGTTAACTCCATTCTTTCATAACTATCTACGATTTTTGAAGCATAAAATTCTTTTTCATTTTCTTCTGAAATCATGATAAATTGCCATGGCTCTTCTTTACTATGAAAAGGAGCATAAGATGCTACTTCCAAAAGTTCCATCAAAATCTCTTCAGAAATTGGGTCTTTTTTTGTATCTCTAACAGTTCTTCTATTTTTGATTGTATTTAAAATTGTCATTTATTTGTAATCTCCTTAGTTGGAATCAATTCATCTATTATTATAAATGTAATTGATAATCATTTTCAATAAAAACAAGTATTTATTAGTAAACTTTAAGATTAATTTTCAAAAGTAATTTTGGAAAAAAACAAAAAAAGTATGAAAAGAAAATGTTCTTTTCATACTTCTTGATTACATTTCTTTTGGTGAACGAATACCCAATAATCTAAGTCCCTCTACTAATACAATCGAAACAGCTTTGATAAGAGCTAATCTACTTACTAATTGATCGTCTTCTGTAAGGATATGTGTATTTCCATAATATTTATTGAACGCTTGAGCCAAATCAATTGTATATTTCGCAATAACTGACGGTTCATTTTGTTCGAAGCTACGTTTTACTTTGTCTGGAAAGGCTTGAATATTTTTTATGATTTCCCAACTATACTCATCATGTAATCCTTCTTGATTTTGGAAATCTGTTACATTCGCTTTTTCTAAGATTGAATTAGTTCTCACAATAGAATACTGTACATATGGCCCCGTTTCTCCTTCAAATTTCAACATTTGCTCTAGAGAAAACTCGAAATTATTCATTCGATCATTTTTTAAATCCTGGAAGATAATCGCTCCTACCCCTACCATTTTTGCAACTTCATCTTTATTTTTTAAATTAGGATTTTTGTCAGTTATATTCTGATTGGCTAAACTGATTGCTTCTTCAATAACTTTTTCAAGTAAAACAATTTTCCCTTTTCGAGTTGACATTTTTTTACCGTTTTGAAGAATTAAACCAAATGGTACATGTTCCATATTCTTAGACCACTCATATCCCATCTTATTTAAAACAGTAAATACTTGCGTGAAATGTAAAGCCTGTTCTCCTCCTACGACATACACTGCTTTATCAAAATCATATGTTTCTTTACGGTAAAGTGCAGCTGCCAAATCGCGAGTAGCATATAAAGTAGCTCCATCGGATTTTCTTATTAAACAAGGAGGTAATTCTATTTCTGAAAGGTCTACAACTTCAGCACCTTCTGATTCAACTAATAATTTTTTCTCTTCTAATAATGTAATGATTCGATCCATTTTATCATTATAAAAAGCTTCGCCATTAAAGCTATCAAAGCTAACACCTAATAAATCATACACCATCTTAAATTCTTTTAGTGATTCTTCACGGAACCACTCCCATAGTTCTTGCGCTTCTTCATTTTTCTCTTCTAACTTCTTAAACCAGCTTCTTGCTTCTTCTTCAAGCTGTGGTTCTTTCTCAACTTCTTCGTGAAATTTAATATACAGTGTTAGCAATTCTTTGATGGGGTTTAATTTTACTTTTTCTTCTACTCCCCAACGTTTATACGCAACAATCAATTTCCCGAACTGTGTTCCCCAATCTCCTAGATGATTGATTTTAATTGCGTTATAATCATTTTTTTGAGCAATGTTTCCAATCGCGTTTCCAATCATTGTTGAACGAATATGGCCCATTGAAAATGGTTTGGCAATATTTGGTGAAGAACAATCAATCACAATTGTTTTTTCTTCATCACTAACTTGATTTCCGTATTCTTTTCCTTTATTTAATACAGTTTCAATAATTTGTTTACTAACAATTTTCTTATTTAAAAAGCAGTTTACATATGGTCCGTTTGCCTCAACTTTTGCAAATAATTCATGTTGTATGAGAGGTGCAATCTCTTGTGCAATGTTAACAGGGGACTTTCTTAATGACTTTGCAAGCTGAAAACAAGGGAATGCTAAATCGCCTTGATCTGCATAATGTGGTTTTTCAATCAGTGCATTAATTTCAATTTTATTTAATGCGCCATTTAATGCTTTTTCTAAATGCTCACTATACAATAATTCATAGTTCATCTTCCTACATTCCCTTCTAAAATAAATAAAACCCCGCCTCTAAAAAAGAGACGGGGTTTAAGTTCCGCGGTACCACTCTAATTGTTCAAATATTATTGAACCAACTTTAAGTTTGTTAACGAGGTTGCATCCCCGGTAAATCCTACTATCATTTCGGATTTACTTCTCCAAAGTGCGCTTCATCTTATTCGTTTTATTAGGCTTCCACCATCCCTAACTCGCTTAAAAACTTTATAAGATTACTCTCTTTATCATAAAATTTCCAATATTCCTTTTACATATTTAAACATATACAAAACTGAATAACAACCTTCTTATAAAAAAATTTCAATATTTGGATGAACGTTTTATTGACAACCTTAATAACATAAATTTGAGGTGGAATTAATGAAAAAAGATTCAATTACTATCAGTCTTTGTATGATTGTAAAAAATGAAGAAAATGTTCTTGAAAGATGTCTTTCATCGGTTTCTACTATTGTAGATGAAATTGTCATAATTGATACAGGTTCAACTGATCAAACGAAAGAAATAGCAAAAAAATTTACAAATTGCGTTTATGATTTTAACTGGATCAATGATTTTTCCGCGGCTCGGAACTTTGCCTTTTCTAAAGCAACTAAGGACTATATTATGTGGTTAGATGCAGATGATGTGATCACAGAAGTGAATGCAGAAAAATTACTTGAGCTAAAGAAAACTTTAACAGAAGAAGTAGATGCTGTTGCAATGAAATATCATCTTTCTTTTGATGAAGATGGAAATCCAACATTTAGCTCTGTTCGAAATCGAATCGTTAAACGTAAAAGAAATTTTAAATGGATTGGTTTCGTACATGAATATCTTGAAGTATATGGACATATCATTCATTCAGATGCTGCCGTCATCCATCATAAAGATAAAGACTCATCTACCCGAAACTTAAAAATTTATGAAGAAGCAATTGCTTCAGGTAAATCATTAAATCCAAGGGATAAATATTATTACGCAAATGAATGTTTAGATCATGGGAAGTATGAAACCGCAATTGAATGGTATAACAAATTTTTAGATGAAGGCAAAGGCTGGTCTGAAGATAATATTCAAGCTTGCGGAAAAATGGCTGATTGTTATTTGAATTTAGGAGATATGGATTTAGCAATCAGTAGTTGTCTAAAATCATTCACTTACGATGGCCCCCGTGGAGAAAATTGTTGCAGATTAGGCTATATCTATCTTCAACAAAACGATTATCATCGTGCAATCTCATGGTATAAAATTGCTACATTTGTTGATATTCCTGAACAAAAAAGCCCATTTATTAATACTGCATGTTATACTTGGCTACCACATTTACAATTATGTCTTTCCTACAGTCGTTTAGGTGATCAAAAGACTGCTAAAAAACATAATGATATTGCTGCTAGCTTTGCTCCTAATAACCCTTCGGTCAAGCATAATCAAGCGTATTTTAACTCATTATTTAATGAGCTATAATACAACTTCGGTGTCCCTCAATGTAACTTGTAATATCATAAATACATTTTTTAGTTAGAAGTGATATCTTAAGAAAAGAGTGATATTTTGACTACGGTTAGTTTATGTATGATCGTTAAAAATGATGAGGCAGTTATTGAAAGATGTCTACAATCTGTATCCGACTTGGTGGATGAAGTGATAATTGTTGATTTAAAATCCACAGATAGAACTAGAGAGCTAGCAAGTATGTATACAAAAAATATTTATTCCTTTGAAGCAACTCAGCATGAAAAAGATACATTAAGCTATTTATTTGAACTTGCTACAAAACAATATATTTTTTTCGTAAACCCTAATGATATTTTGTTCGAAAATGACAGGGAAAAATTTGCACAATTAAAGCAGTCGATCAATTCAAATATAGATGGAATTTCAATGAAACTGAAAACTCATTTGAATGAAAGTACGCCAAAGATGCTAACTAGAATAGTAAATAGAAATAGTTCTTATTCTTTTAGTGTTGAATCCGGTGAGCATCATATTAATGTTACAGGTAAAGTGGTTGATTCTGACCTAGCGATCAACCATCTTCCATACACAAATAATCCTAATAACCATATAAAAATATTTGAAAAAATGATTGAAGAGAATGTTGTCTTTTCACCTAGAGATTTATTTTATTATGCAAAGGAATTAAGTGATAATCATCAATATGATCAATCGATTCAATATTTTCTAAAGTTTTTAAGAAAAAAACAACCGTATAATGAACATAATATACTAGCTTGCTATTATTTAGCAGATAATTATCATCACCTCAATTTATTTGAATTAGAAAAAAGTTGGTTACTACACTCACTTCAATATGAAAAACCACAACCAGAAACATGCTGTAGGATTGGTTATTTTTTTCTAGAAAATACAAACTATGACTCAGCAATTTTTTGGTATGAAGAAGCAGCCTCAAATAAAAATGCAGAGCAACTCTCAAACGTTCAATATTCATATTCAACATGGATGCCACATTTACAATTAGCAGTATGCTATGATCGAATTGGTAAACATCAATTAGCGAATGAACATAATGAAATGGCCTATAGTTACCATCCAACACATGCTAGCATTTTATCGAATAGACAGTATTTCTCAAATTTATTAAATAAATAAACGGCGGTTGAATTTCTCAACCGCCGTTTTTATTATTTTTTCTTTACAAGTACAAGCATTTGGTAGATTTCCAAATTTGTTATTAATTCGTCTAGTGTTATACCAAATTTATGTGCCAAGTGAACCACTTCTTCAAAAAATAATTTTATATTAATATTCACATCTATTTTTTCATTCTTGTTATAAATGATGTCAAACATATGAGTAGGAAATAGTAAATTCATTGTTTTAGGCGTAAAAAATCTTACATGCTCTTTATTTAATATTCCTGCATTCAAGTAATTCCAACTACCATTTAATAACTGGTAAAGTACTTCTCCATGTGAGACATTTGGAACTCTACAAATAATATTTCCTGATGGTTTTAATAGTTTACTAATTTCAATTATATACTTCCAAGGGTCGTAAATATGTTCAATCGTTTGATCTAAAATAATTAAATCAAAAAAATCATTTGGATATGATAAATTCGTCTCATCACAACTCACAATATCAACTTTTTCATAAAATTGTGAAGCAATTGACGCCAAGGCAGGGGTCTTTTCTGTACCATATAATTCACATGAATACCTATTTTTTATCTCTAAGCCTGTTGCGCCTGCCGAGCATCCAACCTCCAATACCTTCTTCACATTACTTGGTACCATTTCAATTATTTCTAATTTAGGATAGGCAGTATCTATTAAATGGTTGCCCCATTTTTCTATATAACGATATCGATTTTCAATATAAAGCTGAGTAATATTAATATCACTATTCCCTTTAAATGTTACATGTCCATAATGATGTACATATGAATCTAATGCAATATGCAATTCATAGCCTTCTAGAACCGTTCTTAAACAGATATCATCATCTTCAAATGAACCGAATTTAAATCTTTCATCAAAACCTTTTATTTTTTCAATTACCTCACGTTTGACTAATAAACAAAAACCCACTAGTCGCAAAACCTGCTTAGATTTCCCTTTGACTGTTTCACAATATTGTAAAGCAAACTCATTTATTTCATCATCAGATTGATAATTCACGTCAATTCTTTGTAATCCACTTACATAATTACTAACTGGACCAACCATACCAATACGATCATTGCTGTATAAAAGATCTAACATTGCATCCAACCAATTTTCAGTAACAATTGTATCATTATTTAAAAACAACAAGTTATCTCCAGTAGCAACCTCAATTCCTTGATTACAACCGCCAGCAAACCCCATATTTTTTTCATTTAAAATTGTTATAAACGAAGGATTACTTTTTAAATATTCACGTGTTCCATCGGTAGAACCATTGTCTACTACAATAATCTCGACTTGGTCCTTTTTTGTATATTTTTCAAGACTTTCAAAGCATTTTTTTGAAACATCTAGCTGATTATATGTTAATAGAATAATGCTAGTTTTCATTCATTACACCTACTCATCCTTTGCTTAAGTCCCCACATAAAAACTTATTATAGATTCGGAGTATACGCTTATCTATTTTGAGTTTCCCAATTAAATCCGATTGTCTCATCATTCCAAGGAATTCTTTTTTCATCGGGCTTTTTTGGATTATATGATTTTGTTGTACAATAAATGATTGTTGCAGACTGATCACCGATTACCCGGTATCCATGTGCTACCCCTTTAGGAATTAATAAAATCATCGGATTATTTTCTCCCATATAAAAAACATTTGTTTTGCCTTTTGTAGATGAATTCTCTCTTAAGTCATATAAAACAACTTGTGCATTTCCAGATGGAAAAAACCAAATATCATCTTGTTCTTCATGGTAATGAAAAGCTTTAATCACACCTGGATAAGTAGTTGACCATGATAATTGGCCAAAATTTGTCAGTAACTTTTCATCATCTCTTAAAACTTCTGCAAAAAAACCTCTATCATCACAATGTTTAGTAAGTTTTTTCGTTATAACACCTTCAATTTGCATTAATTTCCATACTCCTTTCTTAAAAACTCATGTAATGCTTCTTTCCAATCCCTTTGATGAATTTGTAAATCAACAAGTTTCTTATTACTTAATACTGAATACATTGGCCTTGGAGTTTTAGCACCATATTCTTTCGTTGTCACTTGAATGATTTTTGTTTTACGATTTAAAAATTGTAGTATTTCACAAGCAAATTCATACCAACTACATTTCCCTAAATTCGTCACATGGTATATACCTGGTTTCTCATTTAATAGAGACTGAAGGATTAGGACTAAATCTTTCGTATATGTTGGACACCCTATTTGATCATCAACGACTTTGATTTCATCTAATTTATTTGATAAATTTACCATTGTATTCACAAAATTATCCGCTTTATGTCCATATAACCAAGATGTCCGTATTATGGTACTGTCTTCATTGATCGCTAATACTAGCTCTTCTCCAAGTTTTTTACTTTTACCATATATTGTATTTGGGGACGTGAAATCATCCACTTCATATGGAGTATTTTTTTCACCATTAAAAACATAGTCTGTACTTATATGGAACAAACGACAATCCATTTTTTTAGCTTCAACTGCTAGATTAAATGGTCCAATTGCGTTAACAAGATATGCTTTTTCAATTTCTACTTCACATAAATCAACTTTTGTAAAAGCTGCAGCATTTATGATTACATTCGGTTGATGTTGATTTAGTACTGCGTTAACTTCTTTCCTATTCGTAATATCTAATTGCTTTTTTCCATATGGAATAATTTCAATTCCATCTTTAACAAAAAGATTCTGAATTTCCTTACCAAGCTGACCGTCAGCACCAGTGATTAATATTTTCATATTTTCTTGTCACCGAACTTTTCAATATACCATTTCACCGTTTCTTCTAAAGATTCTTGAAAAGTATGCTGCTGTATCCATCCTAATTCTGATTGAAGTTTACTAGAATCAATTGCATATCTACGATCATGACCAACTCTGTCTGTTACATAGTCTATTAAACTCTCTGGTTTACCCATAATTGCTAATACTTGCTTAACTACCTCAATATTTGTTTTCTCATTGCCACCGCCAATATTATATACTTCACCACTTTTTCCATTTTCAATAATATTTGCAATTGCTCTGCAGTGGTCTTCTACAAATAACCAATCTCTAATTTGCAAGCCATCCCCGTAAACGGGAATTTTCTTTTCTTGTAGCGCTTGATAAATGATGGTTGGAATGTATTTCTCCTTATTTTGAAATGGTCCAAAATTGTTACTACATCTAGTTGTTATGAGTGGTAAACCAAATGTCTGAAAATATGAACGCACAATTAAATCGGAGCTTGCTTTTGATGCGGAATATGGATTATTAGGAGAAATAGGAGAGTGTTCTGTAAAAGGTGTATCATTTTTTTCTAGTGTTCCATAAACTTCATCCGTAGAAACATGAATCATTTTCTTTGCGAATCCATTCATGACAACTTGAATCATATTAAACGTACCAATTATATTTGTTTGAATAAAAATTTCTCCGTCCTTAATACTACGATCCACATGAGATTCTGCAGCAAAGTGCACAAGTACCTCATACACTCGATCTAAAGCCAACTTTATTTCTTCCATATTAATAATATTTGCCTGAATAAACCTTACTCTAGGATTTTTACCTAATTTATTTATTTCTTCAGGGTGACTTGCGTAAGTTAATGCGTCGATAATAGTAATCTCGTAATCAGTATTTTTTAAAATAAAGTTTACAAAATTTAAACCGATGAACCCCGCACCACCAGTAATTAAAATGTTCAATCGATCCCCACCTTTACAAAGACTTAGAACAGGTTTTTCACAAAATAACTGTCTAACATAATCAAGTTAAACATTATTTACTTTTTTTAAGATTTGATATTACACTTAATAAATACTTTCCATAATCACTATTAGCTAAAGGCTTCGCAAGTTTTTCTAATTGTTCAATTGATATATATCCTTTTCTAAATGCGATTTCTTCAATACATGATATTCTTAAGCTTTGCCTTTTTTGAATCATCTCTATAAAAGTAGACGCTTGAATTAGTGATTCATGCGTACCTGTATCTAACCAAGCAAAACCCCTACCTAGTATCTCTACCTTCAATTCACCAATTTTTAGATACATTTCATTCAGGTCAGTAATCTCATACTCACCTCTATCAGAAGGTTTAATTTGCTTAGCGAAATCAATTACTCTATTATCATAAAAATATAATCCAGTAACTGCATAGGTCGACTTTGGATTAATAGGTTTTTCTTCTATTGAAATGACATTTCCTTCATCATCAAACTCGATGACGCCAAATCTTTGGGGATCTTTAACGTTATATCCGAATACTGTCGCCCCTTCTTTTAAAGTGGCTACTCGCTCTAATATATTCGTAAAATCATGTCCATAAAAAATATTGTCACCTAAAATTAAAGCAACCGATTCATTACCAATAAATTCTTCACCTATAATAAATGCCTGTGCAATACCTTCAGGTTTTTCTTGTGCAATATATGATAAAGTAATTCCAAGATTAGAGCCGTCCCCTAATAATTCCTCAAACCGAGGAACATCTTGTGGTGTAGAAATAATAAGAATTTCCTTAATACCAGCAAGCATTAATATCGAAAGTGGATAATAGATCAAAGGCTTATCATAAATAGGTAACAGCTGTTTTGATATTACTCTTGTTAACGGATATAATCTGGTTCCATTTCCACCGGCAAGTATGATTCCTTTCAATAAACAACACATCCCTAATGTACTTCTTATAATGTTGGATAAATAACATTAATTAACATATTCACAAAAAGTTTATATTGTTAGTATTAAAAGCATACTTTCATAAATTTCAGTCAAATAACCATCATAAAAAGGAAATCCTCATTTATATTCAAATAGATAACTATAAGAATAATAAATGAGGACTATAAAAATATGAGGCTTGTACTATTCTTTTCTAAAATCTAAATTTAAACAATACGATGAACTGACCAAGTGATACCTGCTGTATTATTTCCTCCGAGAGTAAGTGGAACTGTTAATCCATCAGCTTCATAGAAGAGACCAATAACATCCCCAGCAGTAAGTTCTAGATCACCAGTTATTGTAACCGTACCATCACCAAGAATTGCTCTTAAAGTTAGAAGTAGAGCAATATTTACGTCTAAAATTGGAACTAAACCACCAATTAAATCCGTTGTAGTAGGTGAAGTTCTTCTGATGACAAATGAAGGGTTGACACCTGCTCCAGTTGCTACTGATAAAGTAGCTGTTGTTGAGTAGTTAATCGTAGCTTCAAAAACATATCTACCTGTTGCAGGTACAGTGAAATTACCTGTTACAGGATTAAATGTAGTTGCAAGGAAATAAGGATTAGCTACACTCCAGTTAGTTAATTGAGTACTTGCAGCAGTATTAACTGTTGGAATAAAGGCAGAGAAACCTTCAGCAAGGACACTTGGTCCTGTCGCGCCTGTTACCCCTGTTGCTCCTGTTTCACCTGTTACTCCTGTTACCCCTGTTGCTCCTGTTACTCCTGTTTCACCTGTTACTCCTGTTACTCCTGTTTCACCTGTTGCTCCTGTTGCTCCTGTTGCTCCTGTTGCTCCTGTTTCACCTGTTACTCCTGTTGCTCCTGTTGCTCCTGTTGCTCCTGGAGTCCCTGGTGTTCCTGGCGCTCCTGTTGCTCCTGTTTCACCTGTTACTCCCGTTGCTCCCGTTGCTCCTGGT
>Ga0209676_1000440_pt1 | contig 71013 bp, 74 predicted proteins | sample AraplaCvi_mLB_r2_FD_184282 | JGI IMG/M metagenome (GOLD analysis project Ga0209676, IMG submission 184282) | Arabidopsis root microbial communities from North Carolina, USA - plate scrape MF_Cvi_mLB_r2 (SPAdes) (version 2) | ecosystem: Host-associated > Plants > Roots > Endosphere | place: USA...
CAGCTGCACCTGTCCACCGAGTTCTCGCGCACGTCCGGTTACTACCGCGACGAGAACTTCATCATCGACACCTTCCTCTCCGGCCCGATCACCACCGTGTGGGAAGGCACGTCCGGCCGCCACCAGAACTGGTACCTGCAGGGCGATCCGGCGCTGGATCCGTCGCGCTTCTACCTCAACGGCCTCTTCCAGACCTGGGGCTATTCGTATGGCGAGGAGAACGCGTGGCGCGGCGACGGCCACTTCGATTTCGTCGACGGTCCCATCGCCTCGCTGCAGTTCGGCCTGCGCTACGCGGAGCGCAATGCCGAAGCCAAGGGCAGCGTCGAGATCTCCACGCCGCCGCCGGGCGGCGCGGGCACCGGCAACATCACCGCCAATCCGAACCCGGACAACCAGGTCATCGCGCGCCTGCCGGGCCTGGACTTCTTCTGCAGCAAGCGCGGCAACGACGCCCTGCACCAGAGCTGGCTGACGCCCTGCTACGACACGCTGATCGACAGCGCCGACTACCTGCGCCAGTTGTACGGTCTCGACCCGGGCCTCGCCGCGGAAAACCCCGGCCGCTTCTTCGACATCGGCGAGGACAAGCTGGCCGGATACCTGCAGGCGAAGTACGACACCGAGATGTTCGGCATCCCGGTCGACGGCCTGGTCGGCGTGCGCGTGGAGCGCGTGGAGCGCGACCTCAACGCGTTCTCCTTCGATGCCTCCACCGGCATCTACAGCCCGATCACGCGCAATACCAAGGACACCAACACGCTGCCCAACGCCAGCCTCAACATGCACTTCAGCGATGAATGGCAGCTGCGACTGGTGGCGGCCAAGACGCTGAGCTACCCGGACTTCGGCGCGCTCAACCCGTCGATCTCGCTCAACCCGGGCACGATCAACCGAGCCGGCATCGCCTCCAGCGGCAACCCGGACCTGACGCCCATCGAGTCGATGAACTACGACGCGTCGCTGGAGTGGTACTTCTCGCCGGTGGGCTACACCAGCCTTGGCGTGTTCTATCGCGACATCGACGGCTACATCCAGAACTACGTCACCAACACCGTCATCGGCGGCGAGGACTTCGAACTGTCGTCCCCGCAGAGCGCCGGCAGCGGCCACCTGCAGGGCGTCGAGTTCGCCTGGCAGCAGACCTTCGACTTCCTGCCGGGCGCCTGGAGCGGCCTGGGCGCGCAGTTCAACTACACCTACATCGACGGCTCCACGCGTTCGCCGCAGTTCATCGGCGGGCCGGAGATCTCGCGCCCGCTGCAGAACGTGTCGAAGAACAACTACAACGCGGTGCTGTTCTGGGAGAACTACGGCGTCTCGGCGCGACTGGCCTACGGCTACCGCAGCCGGTACATCGACTTCTTCACCCAGCCCACCGTGGCCGGCAACGAAGACCAGGTCGAGCCGGCCAGCTCGCTGGACTTCTCGGTCAGCTACGACGTAACGCCGCGCCAGACGATCATCCTCTCGGCGACCAACCTGCTGGGCAACAACCTGCACCAGTTCTGGGGCGATGGCGATACGCGTCCGCGCGACATCCGCTTCCAGGACCAGACCATCGGCCTGGGTTACCGGTTCAAGCTGTGATGCGACGCGCGCCCTCCCCCGCGCGATGCCTGTTGCCGTTCGCGGCGTCCGTGCTGTTGTGCACGGGCGCCGCGATCGCCGACACGCCCGACGCGGTCGTCGGCCACAAGCTGGCGCCCGGCATCGGCTACGCGTCGGCCGTGAAGCTCGCGCGCCAGGCAGGCGGCGACAACGGCCGCCTGCTGCTGGTGTACGAGCCTTCCGATCCCGGCAACGTTCCGCTGTTCGAAAGCGTTGATGATGGCGATTCGTTCAAGCGCATCGGCTCGGTCGACGAATCCGGGCATCCTGGCGACAAGCGCTGGGCGCTGCGCTGGCAGCCGCACCTGAGCGAACTGCCGCGCAGCAGCGGCGATCTTCCGGCCGGCACGCTGATGCTGGCGGCGAACGCGATCCGTCGCGACGACGGCGAGCGCATCACCGACCAGGACCTTCAGCTCTACGCCAGCCGCGACGGCGGCAAGACCTGGACCTACCGCAGCAGCATCGTCAAAGGCGGCGGACAACCGTCGGACCGCTTGAACAAGGGCGTCTGGGAGCCGTACATCGTCGTGCTCGACGATGGGCGCATGGTGGTCTTCTATTCCACCGAGCAACACAAGGCGCAGGGTTTCAACCAGTTGCTGGCGCACAAGGTGTCCAGCGACGGTGGCCGTACGTGGGGCAAGGAGGTCTTCGACGTCGCCCTGCCTGGCGGCGTCGAGCGCCCGGGCATGGCGATCGTCGAACGCATCCCCGGCCGCGGCTACGCGATGGTGTACGAGAACATCGACAACACGGGCGGCGCGCGCAACGGCCAGGTGCACATCAAGTTCAGTCGCGATGGCCTGGACTGGGGCGACGCGGGCGATCGCGGCACGCCGATCCAGACGGCCTCCGGCGCCTTCCCCGCCGCGTGCCCGACCATCCGCTGGCTGCCCGGGGACACGCCCGACGGCGTCATCGTCGTGGCCGCACAGCGCGCCGGCGGTGGCGGCGATGCGGGCGGCCGCACGTTCTACTGGAACGCCGACGGTGGCCGCGGCCCGTGGTGGGAAGCCGGTGCACCGGTGCGCAAGCGCACGGGCAACATCCACGCGGGTTGGACACAGGCGATGATCCCCCGCGAGGACGGCAGGCTGTTGCACGTCACCTCGTCCTCCACCGCCAACGCGCCCGCGCCGGACGACACCAACGAGATCCTCTTCGCCTCCGACAAGCTCGCATTGAACCGGTACGAAGCCGAGGACGCCGTGCGTCGCGGCGCGGCGCAGATCGACAACGTCGAGGCCTCCGCCTATCGCAAGGTGCGGGTGTCCAGCGGAAAGGATGCCGACCTGACCTTCGATGTCGTGGTCGGCCAGGCCGGCCCGCGCACGCTGACGGTTCGTTTCGCCGACATCGGTTTCGCCGCGGCGCCCACGCTGCGCGTCAACGGCGATGCGGCCAGCGGCGGCGTCGAGCCGTCCACGTCGGAAGGCTGGCGCGAGGCGAAGTTCAGCGCGCCGCTGAAGGCCGGCCACAACCGCATCGTCGTGTCCAACCCCGAGCGTCCGCTCGACTACGACTGGCTGGAAATCGTCCCGGTGGCATCGCCATGAAGAACGAGGCGATACGCGCAACGCAACTCATGCTATACCCCTATTGTCGGATAATAGGAGCGACGCCGGATGCGTCGCGGAGGGGGACCAGTGAGACAGATCGCGGTACGGAACCTGCACAACCAGGTCATCCAGGAGATCGGCCGGTTGATCGTCAGCGGCGAGATCAAGCCGGGCGAACTGCTGCCGCGCGAGGAAGCGCTGGCGCAGCGCATGGCGGTCAGCCGCACGGCGTTGCGCGAAGCGCTGAAGGTGCTGGGCTCCAAGGGCCTGATCGAAACCAAGCAGAAGACCGGTTCGCGCGTGCGCGACACTCGGTACTGGAACCAGCTGGACGCGGACATCCTGGCGTGGCGCTGTGCGTCGATGCCGACGGAAGACTTCGTCGAGAAGCTGGTCGAGATGCGCGAGATCATCGAACCGGCGGCAGCGGCAGCGGCCGCGCGCAAGCGCACCGCCGAACAGCTGGCGCGCATCAAGGCCGCGTACGAAGCGATGGCCGCGGCCAAGGACCTGGATGCCTGGGCGAAGGCGGACCTGGAGTTCCACGAGTGCGTGCTCGACGCGGCCAACAACGAGCTGATGGGCTCGCTGTTCTCGGTGATCGACACGGCGCTGGGCGCGTACTTCCTGCTGTCGGCGAAGACCGCCGTGGACTTCAAGTATTCCCTTCCGCGGCATTTCGCGGTGTACGACGCGATCCGGCTCAAGCGCCCGGAATCGGCACGCGAGGCGATGCACGGCATGATCGTGGACTCGCGCGCCAACATCAAAGGACGAGGGCGCGCGCGCAAGTCGCCGAAGTAGCCCCCGACGCGCGGGCGCGAAGCCCGCAAGTCCAAAACCCGACGGAGTGCGCATGAGCACCGCCTGGCTGCAACCCCTTCCCCTGGTTGCGATCCTGCGCGGGCTCACCCCGCGCGACGCACTGTCCGTCGGCACCGTATTGTTCGACGCCGGCTTCCGCGTCCTCGAAGTCCCGCTCAATTCGCCGCAGCCGCTGGACAGCATCGCGCTGCTGGCGCGCGAGTTCGGCGAGCGCTGCCTCGTCGGCGCCGGCACCGTGCTCACGCCCGAACAGGTGATGCAGGTGAAGGACGCGGGCGGAAAGCTCATCGTCATGCCGCACGGCGACACGACCGTGATCCGCGCCGCGAAGGCGGCAGGACTGGTCTGCACGCCCGGTGTCGCGACGCCGACGGAAGCCTTCGCCGCGCTGGCCGCCGGCGCCGATGCGCTGAAGCTCTTCCCCGCCGAGCAACTCCCGCCACCGGTGCTGAAGGCATGGTCCAGCGTGCTGCCCAAGGGCACCGCGCTGCTGCCTGTTGGCGGCATCACACCCGACAACATGGCGCCCTACCGCAAGGCTGGCGCGGCCGGTTTCGGCATCGGCTCGGCGCTGTATTCGCCGGGCATCGACTCCAACGAAGTGGCGCGTCGCGCGCGCGCGTTCGTGGACGGCTGGAACACGATCAACCAGTAACGCACGCACTCAACCGACGCACGCAACGAGCACGGACCCCCACGCATGAAGATCACCGCCATTTCCACTTTCCTCGTGCCGCCGCGCTGGTGTTTCGTGCGCATCGACACCGATGCCGGCATCAGCGGCTGGGGAGAGCCCATCGTCGAAGGTCGCGCGCACACCGTCGCGGCGGCCGTGGACGAGTTGTCCGATTACCTGATCGGCAAGGATCCGCGTTTCATCGAAGACCACTGGAACGTCATGTACCGAGGCGGTTTCTACCGCGGCGGCCCGATCCTGATGAGCGCGCTGGCCGGCATCGACCAGGCGTTGTGGGACATCCACGGCAAGGCGTTGGGCGTGCCGGTGCACTCGCTGCTCGGCGGGCAGGTGCGCGACCGCATCCGTGTCTATTCATGGATCGGCGGCGACCGCCCGGCCGACACCGCCCGCGCGGCGAAGGACGCCGTGGCGCGCGGTTTCAGCGCGGTGAAGATGAACGCCACCGAGGAAGTGCAGTTCGTCGACACGCACGAGAAGGTGACCCACGTGCTGGAGAACGTGCAGGCGGTGCGCGACGCGGTCGGCCGCGAAGTCGGCCTCGCCGTCGATTTCCACGGGCGCGTGCACAAACCGATGGCGAAGGTGCTGATGCGCGAACTGGCGCCGTTCGGCCTGATGTTCATCGAAGAACCGGTGCTGTCCGAACACCTGGAATGCATTCCCGAACTGGCCGCACTCTCCCCTGCCCCCATCGCGCTGGGCGAACGCCTGTATTCGCGCTTCGACTTCAAGCGCGTGCTGCAGACCGGCGGCGTGGACATCATCCAGCCCGATCCCTCGCATTCGGGCGGCATCACCGAGACGCGCAAGATCGCCGCGATGGCCGAGGCCTACGATGTCGCACTTGCGCTGCACTGCCCGCTGGGCCCGATCGCGCTGGCGGCGAACCTGCAGCTCGACGCGGTCTGCTACAACGCCTTCATCCAGGAACAGAGCCTGGGCATCCACTACAACGCCAACAACGACCTGCTCGACTACCTCACCGATCGCGCACCGTTCGCGTACGAAGATGGCTACGTCGCGATGCCGCAGGGCCCCGGCCTGGGCATCGAGATCAACCAGGCCTACGTAGACGAACGCGCCGCCGAAGGCCATCGCTGGCGCAATCCGATCTGGCGCCACGCCGACGGCAGCGTGGCCGAATGGTGAGCACGATGACGAACGACGCACGCATGGCGACCTACCCCAGCCTCGCGGGCCGCGCCGTGCTCATCACCGGCGGCGCCACCGGCATCGGCGCGAGCTTCGTCGAACACTTCGCGCGCCAGGGTGCGCGCGTTGCGTTCCTCGACATCGACGATGCCGGCGCGCAGGCGCTCATCGACGCGTTGACCGAGGTCGAACACACCCCCGTCTACCTGCGTTGCGACGTGACCGATCTCGACGCGCTGCAAAGCGCGATCGCGAAGGCACGCGAGCACATCGGCCGCATCGGCGTGCTGGTGAACAACGCGGCGAACGACGTCCGCCACGAATTCGGCAAGACAACACCCGCTGATTTCGAGCGCAACATCTCCGTCAACCTGCGCCACCAGTACTTCGCGACGCAGGCGGTGGCCGACGACATGCGCGCGCTCGGGGGCGGTTCGGTCATCTGCCTGGGCTCGACCGGATGGATGATCAAGAACGCCGGCTATCCGATGTACGCGATGGCGAAATCGGCCGTACACGGGCTCGTCAACGGTCTGGCACGCGAACTGGGCCGCGACCGCATCCGCATCAACGCGCTGGTGCCGGGCTGGGTGATCACCGAGAAGCAGAAGCGCCTGTGGCTGGACGACGAAGGCGAGGCACAGATCGCACGCGCGCAATGCCTGCCCGGCCATCTGAAGCCGGAAGACCTCGCACGCATGGCGCTGTTCCTCGCCGCCGACGACAGCCGCATGTGCACCGGCCAGCAGTTCATCGTGGACGGAGGCTGGGTTTGAGCGTCGATGTCCGCGTCGCGGTGCAGGCCGGTCATACGCTCGGCGAAGGCGTTCTGTGGTGCGATCGCACGCAGTCGCTGCTGTGGACGGACATCCAGGCGTCGATGCTGTGGCGCTACGTGCCGGGCGACGGGACGGTGCGCAGTTGGCCGATGCCGGAGCGGCTGGCATCGTTCGCCTTGTGCGTGGCCGACGGCTGGTTGCTGCTCGCACTGGCTTCGAAGCTCTCGTTCTTCAACATCGACACCGGCGAGTTCCGCGATATCGGCCCGCTCCCCATCGCGCCGGAAACGCGCGCCAACGACGGCGCCTGCGACCGCCAGGGTCGGTTCGTGCTCGGCACGCTGCACGAACCCGCGCACGGGCCGAAGGGCGCGCACGGCCAGTTCCTGCGGCTGGATGCCGACCTCACGCTGCACGAGCTTGCGCTGCCGCGCGTTGCCATCGCGAACTCCGTGGCGTTCAGCCCGGACGGCGCCACGATGTATTTCTGCGACTCGCTGCGCAAGCGGATCCTTCGCTGCGAGTACGGCGACGAGGTCGGCGCGGTTTCGACGTTCGTCGACCTGACGTCCCTGGACGACGGCGAGCCCGACGGTTCGACCGTGGACAGCGAAGGCGGCGTGTGGAACGCGCAGTGGGGCGCATCGCGCGTCGTGCGCTACCGGCCCGACGGCCGCGAGGATCGCGTCGTCGCGATCCCCACCGCGCAGCCCACGCGCCCGGCCTTCGGCGGCCCGTCGCTTTCCACGCTCTATGTCACCAGCGCGCACGACGGCATGACCGACGCCGCGCGCTCGATCGATCGCCATGCCGGCGATGTGTTCGCGTTCGAGCCCGGCATGGTCGGCTTGCGCGAGCCGCGTTTCGCCGGCGACCCCAATGCCGTGCCGCGTCGCTGACGCCAACGCCCACCTTTCCGGAGATTCCCTCGAATGAGCCTTTCCACCCTCGATGTCGGCATCGTGCTGGCCTACCTGGCGGGTATCTTCATCCTCGCCCAGTGGGTCTCGCGCGAGAAAGGCGGGCATCAGAAGTCGGCGCAGGACTACTTCCTCGCCAGCCGCGCCCTGCCCTGGTGGGCCATCGGCGCATCGTTGATCGCGGCGAACATCTCCGCCGAGCAGATCATCGGCATGTCGGGCTCCGGCTATGCGATCGGCCTTGCCATCGCGTCGTACGAATGGATGGGCGCGGTGACGCTGCTGATCGTCGGCAAGTGGTTCCTGCCGATCTTCCTGCGCAACCAGGTCACCACGATGCCTCAGTTCCTGGAGGAGCGGTACGGCAACCGCATCCGCACGCTGATGGCGGTGTTCTGGCTGGGCCTGTACGTGTTCGTGAACCTCACCTCCATCCTGTGGCTGGGTTCCATCGCGGTGTCGCAGGTCGCGGGCCTGGACCAGACGCTGGCGTTGATCCTGCTGGGCCTGTTCGCGCTTGCGTACCAGTTGTACGGCGGTCTGAAGGCGGTCGCGCTGACCGATATCGTGCAGGTCACGCTGTTGGTGCTGGGCGGTTTGCTGGTCACCGGCATCACGCTGGGGCAGATCGGCAACAGCAGCATCGTCGCCGGCTTCCACACGCTCTGGACGACGCATCCGGCGAAGTTCCAGATGATCCTCGACCCGTCCAATCCGTTCTACAAGGACCTGCCGGGCCTGTCGGTGCTGCTGGGCGGCTTGTGGGTCGCGAACCTGAGCTACTGGGGTTTCAACCAGTACATCATCCAGCGGGCGCTGGCCGCCAAGGACATCCGCGAAGCGCAGAAGGGCGTGGTGTTCGCCGCGTTCCTGAAGCTGCTGATGCCGGTGATCGTGGTGCTGCCGGGCATCGCCGCGGTGATGCTCGCGCCGACGCTCGAACGCCCCGACGCGGCGTACCCGACGATGATGCGCCTGCTGCCCAGCGGCGTGCTCGGTCTGGTGTTCGCCGCGCTGGTGGCGGCGATCGTCGCCTCGCTCGCGTCGAAGATCAATTCGGTCGCGACGATCTTCACCCTCGACTTCTACGCCAAGCGCGACACGCAGGCATCGCAGCCCAAGCTGGTGCGCGTGGGCCGCATCACGGCGGCGGTGTCCATCATCATCGCCGTGCTCACCGCGCGACCGCTGCTGGGCAGCTTCGACCAGGGCTTCCAGTACATCCAGGAGTTCACCGGTTTCTTCACGCCGGGCATCGTGGTGATCTTCCTGCAAGGCCTGTTCTGGAAGCGCGCGAATGAAGCCGGCGCCCTCGCCGCCGCCGTCGGTTCGTTCGTGCTGTCGCTGGCGCTGAAGCTGCTCTGGCCGGATCTTCCGTTCATGGACCGCATCGGCCTGGTGTTCCTGCTGTCGTTCGCCCTGGCGACCGTGGTCGCGCTGATGACGCCCGCCAGCGGCGCGCGCGACCGCATCCGCACCGATGATGTGAGCTACAGGACCGCGCCGTCGTTCAACGTCGCCTCGCTGGCGGTTCTGGCGATCCTGGTCGCGCTGTACGCGACGTTCTGGCATTGAGCATGCGTTCGGTCCTCCTCCTCCTTGCCCTGTTCGCCTTCGCGCCCTGCGCGACGGCGACGGTGCAATGGACCGACACCGCGACCGTCGCCGAAAGCAAGGCCGCATGGGGGCGTCTGGCCCGCCTTCCGGACGGGCACTGGCTTGCCGTGACCACGCGCTTCCACGACAAGGTCACGCCGACGACGCTGACGATCTCCATCGGCGATGCACGCGGGCGCGAATGGAAGGTGCTGTCGTCGGTCGCCGAGCCGGGGCGCAACATCGACAACGGTGAACTGACGGTGCTGCCGAGCGGACGCGTGCTGCTGGGCATGCGTTCGCTCATCGAAGGCAAGTCGTACCGCCTCAACGTGCACGCGAGCGACGACGCCGGCCGAACCTGGCGCTTCCTGAGCACCATCGACGGCAACGAGGAGCCACGCGGTCGCAAGGATCGTGGCGTGTGGGAGCCGGTGTTCACGCAGCTTGCCGACGGCACGCTGTCGGTGCTCTACGCCGACGAAACCCTCGCCGATGGAAAGCCTTCGTACAACCAGGTCGTGTCGCAGCGCCTGTCGCGCGACGGCGGCGCGACGTGGACCGAGAAGGCCGTGCTGGTGAAGCAGCCCGGCGGCGGCAAGTTGCGCCCGGGCATGCCGGTGATGTCACGCATGAAGGATGGCCGCTACCTGCTGGTGTTCGAGACCTGCGGCGACGACCCGCAGTGCCCGGTCTCCACGAAGATCTCGAACGATGGCGTCACCTGGCCGGAAGGCATGGGCACCTTGCTCGCCGACCAGCGCTGCGGCCCGCAGCTCACGACGACGACGCGCGGCACCGTGTTCGTCACCTCGTGCCTGAACGAAGTGACATCGAGCGACGACAACGCCCGGACCTGGCAACGCGTGCCACAGCCGGCATGGCCGTTCGGCTTCCGCCACACGTGGCCGGCGATCTACCAGTTCGGCGAGAGCGAAATCGGCGTGATCAACGGCGTCCCCGGCGGCGGCGTGCAGATCCGGTTCGGGACGTTCTGAAACCCGAGTCGCGGCATGCAGCGATCAGGCGATCAGCAACTTCGACGCATCGCGGCGACTGCGCGCTTGTGGCGTACTCGCGCGCCACGCATCGGCAATGCGCTCCACCGCCTGTACCAGTTGCGCCTCGGGCTTTGCGAACGGTAGCCGCAGCCACGTATCCAAGCCGCCTTCGACGCTGAACACCGGCCCCGGCGCGATATGCACGCCGGCGGCTTCCACCTCTGCCGCAAGCTGCGTCGCACTGCCATGCGGCATGCGCAACCACAGCGTGAGGCCGCCTTCGGGCAGCCGGAAACGCCACTGCGGAAGATGCTCGGCAACGGCGGCCGCCAGCGCATCGCGACGTTCCCGAAGCTGTGCGCGGCGCTGTTCGATGATCCCCGGCGCGCCGAACAGTTCCACGATGACCAGCTGATCGAACAGCGACGTGCCCAGGTCGAACTGCACCCGTGCACGCACCAGCCGCGGCACCACGTCGAGCGGTGCGCGGATCCAGCCCACGCGCAGCCCGCCCCAGAACAGTTTCGAGGCGCTGCCCAGCGTGATCGCATCGCTCGCGTACTGCGCGAACGGCGCCGGCATCGGCTGCGTGCCCAGTTGGACCGGTTGCAGCGTCTCGTCGACGATGCCGATCGTGCGCGTGGCATGCAGCGCACGCGCGTAACGTTCGCGCGTGTGGTCGGACATGAGCAAACCGGTCGGGTTCTGGAAATCGGGGATCAGATACGCCAGGCGCGGCGAGGTTTGCCGCAGCGTCGCCTCGATCGCCTCGATGTCCCAGCCCTCCTCGCCCAGCGCGTCGCCGAGCGGCGAGGTCACCAGTCGCCCGCCGCCCATGCGCAACGACTCGATGGCGTTGGAATACACCGGCGATTCGATGGCGACCCGGTCGCCCGGCCCCGACATCGCACGGGCGACGATGGCGATGCCCGCCAGTGCGCCGGAAGTGATCACGATCTGCTCCGGCGTCGTCGGCAGCCCGCGTGCGGCGTAACGCTGCGCGATGAGCGCACGCAGCACGGGCAGACCCGATGGCAGGTAGCCATCGCTGGACAGGTACGCGGGCAACGCGGCGAGCGCGCGTTCGTACGCCGCCGCCACACCCGGGGTGGCGGCGCTGGCCGCGCAATTCAGATCGATGTTGCCTTCGGCCGTCGCGCTGCCGGCGTGCAGCGCGTGATCGTGCGCGCGGCGGCGATCGAGCGGCACCGCCGCGAAGGTTCCGGAGCCCTGCCGCGCTACGGCGAAGCCTTCGGTCACCAGGTCGGCGTAGGCACGCGTCACCGTGTTGCGCGAAACGCCCAGTACCTGCGCGACGGCGCGCTCGCTCGGCAGTCGCGCGCCGATGGGGATGCGGCCGTCGCCGATGCGCTCCTGCAAGGCCAGGCGAAGGCCGCGATATGCCGGCGAGCGGTGGAAGTCGCCGAGCAGTGCGGCCAGGCGGTCCGGAGCCAGAATACGGTTCATGGGGCCACTATTGCACGATTGGCTCTTTCGAAAAGAGCCAATCGACCTGATGGTGGCCCCCATGAAACCCAACACCTCGCTGCACGGCCTTGTCGCGATGGGCCCAATGGAACAACTGCGTGCCGGCCGCCTGCCCGAACGGCTGCTCCGCCTGCTGGCGGGGCTGTGGCTGTACGGGCTTGCGATCGCCCTGATGATCAAGGGCGCTCTGGGCGCCTCGCCCTGGGGTGTCTTCCACCTGGGCGTATCGCTGCATGCGCCGCTGTTGCTGGGCACGGTGATGATCATCACGGCAGTCGTGGTGCTGCTGGCGTGGATTCCGTTGCGCCAGATGCCAGGGCTCGGCACGGTGGCCAATACCCTCTTGCTGGGGCCGTTCGCGGACCTCAATCTGGCGATGCTCGTGCCACCCGACGCACTGGCGATGAAGATCGGTTACATGCTCGGCGGCGTGGTGGCGTGTGCGTTCGCCACGGCGCTGTACGTCGGCGCGCAACTCGGGCCCGGTCCGCGCGACGGCCTCATGACCGGCCTGTCGCGTCGCACGGGCTGGTCGATCCGCGCCGTGCGTACGGGCATCGAAGTGAGCGTGCTGATCGTCGGCGCGCTGCTGGGCGGCACGCTGGGCGTGGGAACGGTGGTATTCGCGCTCGGCGTGGGGCCGGTCACGCAGTTCTTCCTCCGCTTTCTGGTGGTCCCGCTGGAACCGCCGCTTCGCCCCGTGCCCGGAGACGTTCGATGAATCACGAAGTCCTGCGTTACACCGCGTTCTCCACGGACCCGCAAGGCGGCAATCCGGCGGGCATCGTGCTGGACGCGCGCGGCATGCTCGAGGCCGAGATGCAGGCCGTCGCGACGGAGGTCGGTTATTCCGAAACCGCCTTCCTCATGCCGCGCGACGACGGCGCGTTCGACGTGCGCTACTACAGCCCGCTCGCCGAAGTGAGCTTCTGCGGGCACGCGACGATCGCCGCGATGGTCGCGCACGCGCAGCGGCACGGGCCGGGCATGCGACGGCTGCATACGCGTGCCGGCGAGGTTCGCGTCGATGTGGACGATGCCGGCGTTGCCACGCTGGTCAGCGTCGCGCCCCGCGTCGTTCCGCTGGAGGAAGTCGATCTGGAAGCGCTGCTCGTTGCGCTACGCTGGAAGGCCGGCGACCTCGACGACACGCTGACGCCGGCGATTGCCTACGCAGGTGCGTGGCACCCCATCATCCCCGTGCGCGAGCGCGAACGCCTGGCACGCCTGGACTACGACTTCGATGCACTCGCAGCGCTGATGGCGCAGCGCGGATGGACCACGGTGAACCTCGTCTGGCGCGAGACTGCCGACGTGTTCCACGCACGCAATCCATTTCCGCCCGGCGGCGTCATCGAAGATCCCGCGACCGGTGCGGCAGCGGCGGCGCTTGGCGCCTGGCTTGCGCATCGAAACGCGTTGTCCCCGCAGCGCCGGTTCGTCGTGCGGCAGGGCGACGACCTCGGGCGGCCCAGTCGTCTTGACGTGACGGTGCCGGACGATCTGTCCGATGGCATCCGCGTGAGCGGCACCGCAACGCGCATCGGGTGAACGAAGGGCTCACACCGAGACAGCGCCCGTGGTGAGCCCATGGAGCGCCACGAGGCCGGCGATGCACACAAGCGCGAACACGCCCCACTCCACCGGTCGCAGCACCGTGTGCAGGCCCTGCCCGCGCCGCAGCCACACGAAGGCCACCGACACCGGCGCGTACAGCAGCGCCGAAAGCAGCAGATAGCGCGAGCCGCCCAGCAGCAGCATCGCGGCGGTGTACAAGGTCGCGATCACGGCACACACGACGGCCCATCGCCGCACCCGGCCTTCGTCCGACGCGTACGTCGCGCCGCTGGCCGCGAGCTTCAATCCTGCCGCGGCGACGAGGAAATACGGCACCAGGGTCATCGCGCTGGTCATCTTCAGTGCCAGCAGGAAAGCGTACTCGGCGAACCATGTCACCAGCAGGAAGGTCTGGATCAGCGTGTTCGTCAGCCACAGTGCCACATGCGGAACGCCACGGGAGTTCTCTCGCGCGATGACCGCCGGCAACGTGCCATCGCGCGCGGCCGAATGCAGCACCTCGGCGGCCAGCAGCGACCACGCCAGGTAGTTCCCCAGCACCGAGATCAACAGCGACACGCTGACGAACACCTTCCCCCACGGGCCCACGACCGCTTCCATCACGCCAGCCATCGACGGCGCCGGCAACGCCGAAAGCTCGGGACGCAGCAGGATCCCGTAGGAGAACATCGTCACCAGCACCAGCAGGCACAGCACGCCCAGGAAGCCGAGCACCGTCGCCAGCCCCACGTCCTCCCGTCGCTTCGCATAGCGCGAGTACACGCTGGCGCCCTCGATGCCGACGAAGGCGAACACCGTGACCAGCAGCGTCGCGCGCACCTGCGCGGCCACGCCACTTGCGCCGGGCGCGTCCTGTCCCCACAGGTTCGCCGCGAACACATCCCGCTGGAAACCCACGACCGCCACGAAGAGGAACGTCGCGATCGGCAGCAGCTTGGCGACGGTGGCGATGGTGTTCAACGCTGCCGCCTGCTTGATGCCGCGCAGGATCAGCACATGCACCGCCCACAACAACACCGAGGCGCAGACGATGGCGAAGGCGGTCGTACCATCGCCGAAGACCGGGAAGAACTGCCCCAGCGTCGCCTTGATCAGCACCAGGCACGCGACGTCGGCCAGGCAACAGCCCATCCAGTATCCCAGCACCGATACGAATCCTGCGTACTCGCCGAAACCCGCGCGCGCGTATGCGTAGATGCCCGAATCCAGGTCGGGTCGGCGCCGCGAAAGCGTCTGGAACACCAGCGCCAGCATCAGCATGCCGACGCCTGCGATGCACCATGCAACGGCCGCCCCGACCACGCCCGTCGCGCGCCCGAATGCGGCCGGCAAGGCGAATATCGCCGAGCCCACCATCGAACCGACGACAAGACTGATGAGCGCCGCGAACGAAAGGCGCTGCTGCGTCGTGGCGTTCATCCTTGCGCGACCTCGCTGGCGCTCAATGCCCTGGCTTGCGCCGGCGCTGCGCGGCCACGGTCAGAAATCGACTGGATCGCGGATGATCGGACACGTCATGCAGTGGCCGCCACCGCGACCGCGCCCCAGCTCCGCACCAACGATGGTGATCACCTCGATGCCTGCCTTGCGCAGCAACGTGTTGGTATACGTGTTGCGATCGTAGGCGTACACGACGCCGGGCGAGGCGCACACCAGGTTGGCGCCGCTGTCCCATTGCGTGCGCTCCTGCTGGTACGCGGTGCCGCCGGTCTCGATCACGCGCAATGTCTTGAAGCCGAGCGCCTCGCCGACCACGTCGACGAACGGCTTGCTTTCCCGGTGCAGCTCGACGCCGCTGGGGTGGCTGCTGGGGCGGTACGAGAACGTGCGTACCTGGTTTATGAACTCCGGAGCCAACAGCACCACGTCGCGGTCGGCGAAGGTGAATACCGTGTCCAGGTGCATCGCGGTGCGCATTTTCGGAATCACCGCGACGATCACGCGCTCGGCCGCCTTCTTCGCGAACAGCGTCGCGGCCAGCTGGCTGATCGCCTGGCGCGAGGTGCGTTCGCTCATGCCGATGAGGACGTTGCCCTTGCCGATCGGCATCACGTCGCCGCCTTCCAGCGTGGCGAGGCCATGGTCGGCGAGCGGATCGCCCCACCACACATTCACCTTGCCCGCGAAGTCCGGATGGAACTTGTAGATGGACGTCGCGAGGATGGTTTCCTCGTGGCGCGCCGGCCAGTACAGCGGGTTGAGCGTCACGCCGCCGTAGATCCAGCACGTGGTGTCGCGCGTGTAGAGCGTGTTGGGCAACGGTGGCAGCAGGTACTCGGTCTGCCCGACCGCCTCGTGCACGATCTTCAGCGCGTCGCCGCCGAACTTCTCCGGGAATTCCTCCACCGACAGTCCGCCGATCAGCGTTTCGGCGAGCGTACGCGGCTCCAGGCTGTCCAGGTAGCTGCGGATCTCATCGACCAGGCCAAGGCCGACCTGGTTGGGCACGACCTGGTTGTCGAGGATCCACTTCTTCGCCTCGGGCACCGCCATCGTTTCGGTGAGCAGGTCGTGCATCTCCACCACGTCGATGCCGCGGTCGCGCATCTTCAGGACGAAGTCGTGGTGGTCGCGCTTGGCGTTCTCCACCCACAGCACGTCGTCGAACAACAGGTAATCGCGATTGGTGGGCGTCAGGCGCTGGTGGGCGCGCCCGGGCGAACACACCATCACCTTGCGCAGCGTTCCGACTTCGGAATGCACGCCGAACTTGGGGTCTGCGGCAACGGCCATGGCTTAGCCCTCCTGCACGGGCATCGTTCTTCGGATGATTGGCTTCAGATTGCGATGTAGCCGGTGGCGATCCACCACACGCCCACGATCGCTCCGATCGCGGCGGCGATGAAGATCACCCAATCCGACATTCGCGAGAACACCGGCACGCCCTGCTCGCGGCGCGCCCACACGTACAGCGCGGTTCCAGGCGCGTAGAGCACCGCCGACAGCACGATGAACTTCAGTCCGCCGGCGAAAAGCAGGAAGATCGTGTAGACCGTCGCCAGGCCGGCGATGAACAGATCGAGGCTGCGCTTGTCCGTCGGCGCGTATCCGTCGCCGCGACGCACCACCATGACGGCGAAGCCGGCCACCAGCAGCAGCGGAATGAGCGACATGGCGCTGGTGAGGTTGAGCATCAGCGCGAACGCATCGCGCGACCAGTACGTCGTGATGACGATCAGCTGCACGACGATGTTCGTCGCCCACAGCGCCGTCGACGGCACCTTGTTTGCGTTCTCCGTGGCGAACGCGCGCGGCATGTCGCGGTTCTTCGCGGCGGCGAACAGGACTTCGGCGCAGATCAGCGACCACGCCAGGTACGCGCCCAGCACCGAGATCAGCAGGCCGATGCTGACGAACACCGCGCCCCACGGGCCCACCACGGCCTCAAGCGCCGCCGCCATCGAAGGCTGGCGCATGCCGGCGATCTGCGAACGTTCCAGCACCGCGTACGGAAGCAGCGTTACCAGCACCATCAGCGTGGTGACGATGAAGAAACCGCTGACCGTGGCAAAACCCACGTCCTCGCGTTTCTGCGCATAGCGTGAGTACACGCTGGCGCCTTCGATGCCGAGGAAGACGAACACCGTCACCAGCATCGTCGAGCGCACCTGCTCGAACACGCTGTCGGTGAGGTCGCCGCCGTAGAAGTTGAAGCGGAACATGTCGCCCTTGAACATGAAGGCGAGGATGACGATGAACACCAGGATCGGAATGACCTTGGCGATCGTCACGACCTTGTTGATCGCAGCCGCCTGCTGCACGCCGCGCAGGATCATGAAGTGGAACGACCAGATGCCGATGGACGCCACGACGATCGCAACGACGGTGTTGCCGTCGCCGAACACCGGGAAGAACGCGCCGAGCGTCGATTTGATCAGCACCCAGTACGACACGTTGCCGATGCAGCTGCCGATCCAGTAACCGAACGCCGACAGGAAGCCCGGGTAATCGCCGAAGCCTTCCTTCGCGTACATGAAGACGCCGGCGTCGAGTTCCGGCTTGCGCTCGGCGAGCGACTGGAAGACACGGGCGAGCATGTACATGCCGGTGCCGGCGATGAGCCAGGCGATCACCGCGCCCAATGGGCCCGTTGCGCCCGCGAATGTTCGCGGCAGCGAGAAGATGCCCGCGCCCACCATGCCACCGACCACCATCGCGGTCAGTTGTGCTCGTGACATCTTCTGCTCGGAAGCCATGTCAACATCCTGTAGGAGGCTGAACGGACGCAGCGCAGCGGACATTGGCGTGTGCGGCGTCACGGGGTTGTGAAAGATGTGTGGACGTGCCGCAACCCTTTCGTGATGCCCACCAGGCCACTCACGCACGGTAAAGCCCGGCGTTGACGCGACGTTAACGGCTGCGCTCGCCAGATAGCCACGCGCGAAAGAACCCGCGCCGCGGACGCGGCGCCGCCGTTGCGGCATGGAGGAGCAATGCGCAACCCACGAACGCCCGGCGCTTCACGCCATACCGCGCTCCTGCGATGCGCCGCAGGCCTTGCGTTGCTCGCGTCGACCGCACTCGTGCATGCGCAGGGTGCGTCATTGGCCGATGCTCAGGCCTTGCTGGCGAATCATCAGTACGCGCAGGCGCTTGCGCTGCTGGAACCTGCGGAAACCATGCACGCGCAGGATGCGCAGTACCAGTATCTTCTTGGCCGCGCCGCGCTCGGCGCAGGCGACGCCGAACGTGCGCGCGCGGCGCTGGAGCACAGCGTCGAACTCGACCCCGACAGCGCGAACGCGCACCTTGCGCTGGGTCGTGCGTACCACGCCCTTGGCCAGCACGCGAACGCGATCAACCAGTTCGAGGTCGCCATCCATTTCGAGAACCTGCCGCCGGACCTGCTCACGCAGTCCCGGATCTACGACGACGCGGCGCGCGAAGCGCTGGAGGAAGGGCGGCGCACCACGATGTTCGGTTATGCGGCCACCGGCATCGGGCGTTACCGCGTGAACTCCACACGCGGCACGAACGCCTTCGGTGGCGGCGACCGACGCGAGACCTTCTACAACCTGCGCGTCGGCGGCGGGCTCAGTCATTCGCTCGGCAACGACACGTCGCTGGACGGGACGATCGACTATCGCCATCGCGAGTACGACGCCGGCTCGCGCGACGATCGCGATCTTCGCTGGAGCTTCGCCGCAAGCCACGGCTTCAACGACAGCCGGTTCTCCGGCGGCCTGCGCGGACGTGTCAGCTATCGCGGCAACGGCGACTACCGCAACGATGTCGCCGGTTTCGTCGATTACACCCACAACATGGATGTCGAGTCCCAGCTCACTGCCGGGCTTTCGGTGCAGCGGCGCCGGTATCCCGAAGGCCCGCTGCGCGATCGCAGCCGCACCACCACGACCGGATCGGTTGGCTGGTCGCATTCGTTCAACGACGGCGGCGCGAACTTCGGCATCACCGCGCACGCCGGGCGCAACACGGCGACGTCCCGCCTCGACGGCGACTCCGACGTGTTCGGTGCAACCGCGAACCTCGACTGGACCTTCGGCGACACGCTCGATGCGTTCGTCTTCGTGTGGTGGGAGCGCGACGACTTCAGCGCCGACGACGTCCGCTTCCATCCCGACGAACGCGACGTGGCGGCCACCTTCAGCCGCGAGGACAACCTCTATGAAGGCGGCGCCGGCCTGGTGTGGGCCTTCGCCGACACCTGGACGCTACGCCCGGAACTGCTCTACATCCGCGACCAGAGCAACGTGGTCGCCTTCAACTACAGCTCCACCGAGGTCTGGCTGAATGTACGCAAGGACTTCTGAGGTGACCGCGCGGTGGCTCGCGTGCGCGCTGGCCGCTTTGCTGGGCGCGTGCGCGCACACGCCGGCCGATCCGCAGGAACGTCTCGCGCGCTATCGCCAGAACGCCGGAAGTCCGGTGGCCAGCATCGATTACGCCCGCAACATGCGCTGGGAAGCGCTCGGCGACCAGGCGCTCGCCGTGTGGCCGCGGCGCGACACGGGCTTCCTTCTCGAACTCGCGTCCCCGTGCAACGGCCTGGACGCCGCCACGTCGATCCAGATCAGCCGCAACGAGGGCCGCGTCCGTTCGCGCATGGATTCGGTACGGGTGATGTCCATGCCCGGCGCCAGGCCGATGCAGCGAGCACCCTGCCCGATCATGCTGATCAGCCCCATCAACACAGTCCCCGCCGATGCGCCGGGCGATCTGCGCGACGTGGACGATACTGAAGCAGGCGCACCATGAGCCGGGCCCCGCGCCTCGGTGCGTCCCATCGCACCACGTTGATCGGCATCGCCATCCTGGCGGCGCTCGCCGTGCTGATGTTCTCCCTCTTCGACAGGCGAAGCAGCCAGGACGCACCGCCCGGCGCGCTCATCGAACGCGGCATGTCGCCCGGCCACAGCATGCTCATCGACGAAGCTGGCCGCACGCTGCCGGCGAACTCGCCGCGCATCCCGCGCGCCGACGCGTCGATCACGCGCGTTTCGGCCCGCTTCGGCCTCAGCAAGGATCGCGTCGCCGATCTCGCGCTGGCAACGCGCAGCAAGATCGCCGCCGAGCAGCCGGAAGACGTGCTCGACGTCCTGGACGCCGCGCTGTTCGCCACCGAAGGCATGGCGCCGGGTGCGGTGACGCCGCTGCCGCCGGTGTTCGCGGCTTACGCGCAGGCGCGACTGAACGGCGCGAGCGTCGAGCAGGCGCGCTCGATCGCCCGTTCCTTCGCGCAGGTGGCGGCGAAGGACCGCCGACCGCAATAGCCACCTGTCAGCGTCGCCGCCACCTTCCGCGCAGCGCATAGATGCGCCCCAGGTACAGCGCAAACAGCAGGCCGATGCTCACGATGAGGATCAGCGCCGTCACGCGGAACCATTCGCCACGCGCCGAACTCAGGCGCTCGCCGCTGGCGATCTCCTCCAGTTCGGCGATGCAAGGCGCGCCGGCGGCTTCGTTCGCGCGCGTCGCACTGTAAGTCGCGCCGGCCTGGCGTTGTTCGGCCACCGCCCCGGTGCGCTCGGCAAGGCGTGCCGTGTCGGTACCGGCCTGCGTCGTGGCGCGGCGCCGTTCGAGTTCGCGGCGCGCCTGCGCGCGGGTGACCGGCTCGGTGAGGTCCGCGCAGCTTCCGGCGATGCCCGTGGATTGCGCCGTCGGCCAGCTCGGCAGCCGGAACACGGCCACCAGCGCGAGCACTACGCCTATCGCGATCAACAACATGACCCGGTACATGATCGTCTCCTTGATTGGGCCAGCGCTGGATCAGCTGGATATCGTCATTCGCCCGAGCTCGCCCGTCTGGCAGGATCGCCCGCAAGCAGCGACGCCCATCGTCGCGCGGTCGCGTGATGCTCGGCGAACGTCATCGAGGCGATCAGGATCGGCACGCCGATGAGCGCGCCGGCGATGCCCCAGAGCATGCTCCACAGGAACACCGCGAACAGCACCAGGAAAGGGGAGATCGACAGCTGGTCGCCGGCCACGCGCGGTTCCAGGTAGCTGCCGATCAGGAACTGGACGACGTTCAGGCCGCCGAAGATCACCAGCGGCACCAGGAAGTTCTCGAACTGCACGATGGCGAACAGGGTCGGCAGCATCGTCGCGAACAGCGGGCCGAGGAACGGGATGAAGTTCAGCGCGAAGGCCGTCACGCCCCATTCCAGCGCGAGATCGACGCCCAGCGCATACGTCAGCGCCCACACGCCCAGGCCAGTCGCCAGGCTCATGACCGCCCGGATGACCATGTAGCGCTGGAACTTCGCGGCGGCCGCGCGGCACGCGGCCACCAGCTCCACCTTTCCCGCGCGCACGAGCTTCTGCCGCGTGGAATCCACTTCCAGCAGCCCCAGGATCACGAACACCACCGCGATCACGACGAAGCTGGCGACGTACTGCAATCCGGCGCCCAGCCGCGTCAGCGCGGCGAACAGCCAGCGCGGATCGAAGTTGTGCACGAACTCGCTGGCAACGTACAGCCCGTGCGACTGCAACCAGGCGTCCAGGCGCACGTACTGCGCCTGGAAGGACGCCGCGTTCGCGATGGCCCACTGGATGGCGCGGTTGAGGCTCCACAGCACCAGGCTCGCCATCGCCAGCATGACCGCGCTGGTGACGACGACCGTGAGGAACATCGCGAGCACGCGCGGCATCGACCGTTCCATCACGTTCTGCAACGGCCACACGATGGCGACGATGAAGATGGCGAAGCACACCGGCGCGAACAGGGAGCGCCCCAGGTACAGCGCGGCCAGGATCACCAGCACCGAGCTGATGCCGAGCAGCGTCGCGATGGGCGTGGAAGTCCGGTTCGCGCGCATGGGCGTGGCCGTCAGAACGCGGCTTCGAGATAGGCATAGAGGTAGTTCGAACCGCCATCCACCGTACCGAGCAGTTGCGAACTGGCGAAGATGCCCGAGCGGTGCGACACGGCGACGCCGAAGTAGACATCGTGCCAGCGCTTGCTGCCGAAGATGTCGCCCACGCTCACATCGATGCTCGGCTCGAGGTAGTTGAGCAGCTTGGAGGTGTTTCGCTCGCGCTCGGCCTGCGTCTTCACCTCGGTGTACGGCACGCGCTCGGCGTACGACACGCCGATGCCGAAGCCCACGCGCGTGGTCACGCGATGGCTCCAGGGAAATCCGTACCAGAAGCCCTTCATGTAGGCGTCCACCTGCCAGCTGTCCGGCTGGAAGCCCTTCTCGTCGTGACGCAGCAGGCCGACGTAGCCGATGATGTCGAGCGGCCAGCCGTTGAAGCGCGACACGAACGGACGCCCCACGTGCACGCCCCAGATATCGGTCGGGTCGTCGTCGTTGAGACTCACGCACTGCAACGTCATGATGCGCACGAGATGGCAGCCGTCGCCCGTGTCGCGACCGTAGAAGACCTTCACGTAGGTCGGTGTGTCGTCGTCGTCCCAGCGCACCTGTCCGTTGCCGAAGTCGTACGCCGCGCCGGCCATGACGCCCCATTGCAGGTCGTCGTCCACCACCGGGCTGTTGCGTATCTCGGAGGACAGCTTGGTGACGTATGCGCCGCCGACGAGGCTCCAGTGCTGGAGGATCCGGTACTTCCCGTAGAGGGCGAGCGTGGCGTTCCATCCATCGCCGGCGTCGTAGGCGGGCCGGTCGTCGCGCGCTTCCAGCGGCGCCACGCCGTAGTAGTAATCGTTGAGGTCGCCGCTCCGCCACGATGCGATCGCGATCGGCTGCAGGCGCCAGCGTTCGCGCTGGATCGTGTACCCATATGCGGCGCGCACTTCGGTGCCGTGCGAGAGCGATGCGATGTCGTGGCGCACGGCGACGTCCCAGCGCGAGGCATCGTGCTGGAGATAGAAGCGCGCGCCGAGGTCCGCGCCGGTGTTGCGCACGGTCATGCCGTCCAGCGAAGCCGGCTCCTCGTCTTCCGGAAAGCCTTCCAGGCGACGTTCGATGAAGCCTTCGAACCCCATCGAATCGTTTCGCCACACCCGCACGCCCACCTCGTTGGCGCGCAGGAAGAAGCGCTCGCCTTCGTACAGGTACAGCGGGAGGAAGTCGGTGCGCGTATCGCCGTCGCGATACGGCGAGGATTCGGCGCGGAACGCGAAGCCCAGGCCCGCGCTGCCCGGTTCTTCGAGCACCGTGCCCATCAGCGCGTCCTGCGCGAAGGCGGGCATCGAGGTGGCCGACATCGTCGCCAGGATCATCGCGACGAGCGTGCCGCGACGCAGGCGGGCGCGTGGCCCGGGCTCGTTCGGATGGCGGCTGGACTTCGCTGGCTTCGTCACATCTTCCTCCGGGGAAGTCCGAGCGCAGCGTGCGCCGCATTCTCGCGCACGAGGAGCGAAAGTCGTCCATGCCGCGTCGGCGCGGCGTGAAGCCCGCGTTATATACAGGCGCCAACGTCACCCCCGCTTCACCACGATTTCACCGCGCCCGGAGTAATCCGGCCACCACGAACCTCACCGCTTATGGGGCCGGCACCCGCCGGCGTCGACCATGGAGGCTGACGCAGATGAAACACAATGCAATCAAGGTGGCGCTGGTGGTGGTCGGTGTGGCGCTCGCGTCGGGTTGCGCGACGCACAGCACGCCATCCACGTTCAACCGTTCCGAGGTCGGTGCGGCGCGCACGGTGGAAATGGGCACGGTTCGCGGACTTCGCGACGTCACCATCCAGAACGATCAACGCGGCGTCGCCACGGGCACCGGCGCGGTGCTTGGTGGCATCGCCGGCAGCACCATCGGCAGCGGCACGCGTGCCAACACCGCCGGCGCGGTCGCGGGCGCGGTGGCAGGCGGCGCGGCAGGCAACGCGATGGCGCGCGGCTCGCGTGCGGGCGTGGAAGTCACGGTCGAGCTCGATTCGGGCCGGACCATCGCGGTGACGCAGGACGGCACCAGCCAGCAGTTCCGCGTCGGCGATCGCGTGCAGGTTTCTTCCGACGGATCGACCACGCGCGTCACGCGCTGAGTCGCAACGTCGTCGTTCAACGAGTCGGGAAGGAACGGGCCCCGTCGCACCAGCGGCGGGGCGTGCCTTCGAGCCGCGGCATCGCCGCAGGACACCATCGAACACGGACGGTATCGACATGAAGCCTCAGACCTTGGTTCTCGCTGCGCTGGCGCTCACGGTGGCCGCGTGTTCGACCGGCCCCACGCTGAGCACGCCCGAACGGCTGGAGCTTTACCGCACGCATTCGGGCGCGCCAGTCATGTCGTTCCGGCTGGACCGCCCGACCGGCATGCAGCAATGGACGCCGCTGGGCGACCAGGCGCTGGCCGTGTGGTCCAGCGCCAACCGCGGCCACCTGCTGGAACTGCGCAATCGCTGCCCGGGGATGTCGTCCGCCGGCGGAATCTCGATCACCAACTCGCTTGGAAACGTCACCGCGCGGCTGGACAGCGTAGTGCCGCGCATGGTCGGCGTATCGAACCGAGGCTGCCGCATCGATACGATCCGCCCGATCGACGGCCGCTCGCTGCGCGATGCCAAGCGCGAGATCCGCGAAGCGCAGCTGGTCGACCGCAGCACGGCTCCTCCGGACGACGAGACGCCGCAACCCTGACGCGTCAACCGCCGCCTTCATCCTCGTCGCGCGCGATCTCCGCCGCGCGGCGCGCATCGAGCGTGCGCGACAACCGCGTCAGGTCCTGCGGTGACCAGTCCTCGATCCCGGCCACCTGGCGCCACGCCGCGACGTAATGCGACGGCGCGAAGACGTGGCCGTAGCCCATCGGCGCGTTGTCGGCCAGCATCATGTCCAGCACCAGCTGCATCGTCGACACCACCGGATACCAGCGCATCTGCGGCGCGACGTCCGGGCCGCGCACGGGATGGAGCCAATCGGGCGCGCTGAACAGGTCGCGGTGATCGAAGAAGGTGATCGCGTCGCTGGCGTATTGCAGGTACATCACGCGCATCGGCCCCCACGGCGCGTCCGCGGGCACGGGCGACCCGTGCTGGTTCATGAAGCGCACGAAGCGGCCGTCGCGGAACTGCGGCAGCCACGCGGGAGAACCGGCGTTGCGCATGTGCGTCATCCGCCGCCATTGCCGCGCGGCGAACGGCGGCCCGCTCCAGAGCGCGCCCTGCGGCGGGTCGCCCAGCACGTCGAACAGTTCCAGCGAACGCTCCGAGTTCATCGCGCCAAGGCTGAGCCCGTGCAGGTAGAGCTTCGGCCGCGCGTCGTGCGGCAACGTCCGCCAGTAGCCATAGACGACCTCGAACAGCGCCTGCGAGCTTTCCTCCCCGTATTCGGGTTCGATCATCAACGACAACGGACTGGACAAGTACGAGTACTGCATCGCCACGCTGGCGACATCGCCGTGGAACAGGTACTCGATGGATTCGATGCCCGCCGGATCGACCCAGCCGGTGCCGGTCGGCGTGAGGATGATCAGCGCACCGCGCGAGAAACCGCCCACGCGCTTGAGTTCGGCAAGCGCCAGCCGCGCGCGCGCATGCGCCGAGTCCGCCGACGGCAGGCCGGCGTACACGCGCAACGGCGTCCGCGCAGGCTGGCCTGCCTGCGCGGCGATGTCGGTGGCAGTCGGCGCCGACGAGACGAAGCGACGTCCCATCCTTCCCAGGTTCTCCCATGCGATGAGCGAGCGCGGGCTGCCGGTTCGATACGTCTCGCGCGGTGGCACGGTGTCGGGCGGGATCAGCGCATCGGCCTGGCGGAACGAGGAATCGATGACCTGCAACGCGATGCGCAACACGATGCTGTTGCTCAGCACGATCACCACGACCAGCACCGCCGACACGCCCAGCACGCTGGCGACGCGCCGCGGCATCACCTTCGCCAGCGAAAGCGAGAACACGACCGCCATGCCGCGCAGCACGCGCGCAACCGCGAGCAGCGCGCCGAGAGTGAGCAACGCCACCGCCGCGACGGTGAACGAAACGGCGCCCTCTTCCGCCGGCATCCCCAGCGCGGCGCGGACATGGTTCTGCCAGTGCGGCGCACGCCACATGGCCCACAGCACGACCAGCGCGCACAACCCGTAGAGCGCCTTCTTCACGCGCCACGGCGTGCGGCCGCGGGCCGGCGGAATCTCCAGGTAGTCCCAGAGCCATCGAAAGAACACGCCGATCGCATAACCCGCCGCGAAAACGGTTCCGGCCAACACGCCCTGCATCGTCGGCGTGCGGGGAATCAGGCTCGGCGTGAGGGAGGCCACGAGGAACAGCGCGCCCAGCAGCAATCCGGCCGGCGACAGTGGCGCGATCACGCGCGCCAACGCCGCGGCGCGCTTGCGCGACACCCCTGCGATGCCGCTGCGTTCGGCAGTGTCCTCGCGCATGGCCCCTTCGCGAACCTCGCCAACGGCGGCCGGGCGAGGATAGGTGCAGGCGTCGTGATGGGGTCGTGATCCGGGCGCGGGCCTTCAGGGCGCGATGGCGTAACCGCGGATCGTGGACGCAACCGGCAGCGGCGCCGGGAAGTCGGAGTAACCCACGATCTCCAGCCCGGTGAACTGCCCGTCGCTGGCGAACACCAGGATGCCGACCAGTTCTCCCGCCAACGTCTCGCCGATGGCGTCGGCCACGAGGTCGTGAATCTCGCCGCGGCGCGGGTAACGGAACTGCACCGTGGCGCAGCCGCATTCGCACGTTCCGACGACCTGGAGACGTTCCAGCTGATCGAGCGCCGGAATGTCCGCGCCGTCTACCGCCGCCACTCCGACGGCGCGCTCCAGTACCGCACGCTCATCGTCGGAGATCGGCCTGATGGCCATCATCGAACGGGCCATGTCCACTCAATCGCCGGAAGAACCGGCATCGTAGATCACCACGCCATCGCGCACGGTCATGCGCACCTGCGCGAAGGCATCCGGCGTTTGTCGCGGGTCCGCGCCAAGCACCACGAGATCGCCGGCGAATCCTTTCTCCAGCCGGCCGCGCGAGGCGCCTTGGCCGAACCGCTGCGCCGGTGCCGTCGTCAGGCTCGCGAGGATCTGCCGCCAGTCCAGTCCGGCCGCTGCCATCAGCTGGTACTCCTGGTGCGTGTCGTAGACGTCGATGTAGCCGGCATCGGTGCCGAACAGCACCTGCCCGCCGCCGGCCGCCATCGCCTGGAGTTGCTGCTTCGCGCTGCCGACGAAGCGCTGGACCACCGGTTCGGGCGCGCCCTCGCGCCGCAGTTCGGAGTCGAACAGGGTCAGCGTCGGGATCAGCGCCACGTCCTGCACCTTCAGTCGTTCGACGAACGCCGGCGTCCACGGTTCCGATTCCGGCGCCGCATGCGCAAGGACGTCGACGCCGCTGTCGACCGCCACGTCGAGCCCCGCCTGGTCGGTCGGATGCGCGAAGGCGACCTTCCCGTGCGCGTGCGCTTCGTCCACGACGGCGCGCGCGATCTCCACCGACATCGGCAGCACGCCTTGCGGCTTGCCGACGATGGCGCCGGTGAACAGCTTCACGCCGTCGGCGCCGGCTTCGATCTGCGCGGCCGCACGCGAGCGCGCCTGCGCGGCGGTGGCGACTTCGGCACTGGGCGTCTTCGTCTGCGCCCACAGTTCGCGCACGTAGATCGGCGTGCCGTGTTCGGGGAAGAACGGCATGTCGACGGTCAGCAACTGCGGACCGACGACGTCGCCGCGCCCGATGCGTCCGCGCAACGCGCGTGCATCGCCCGGCAGCGAAGAGATGTCGAACACGGTCGTGAAGCCCCAGCGCGTGAAGCGCTCGCGCAAGGCATCCGTCAGTGCCGTCGCCGGCTGTGCATCGGGATGGTGGAACGGCGGCTTGATCAGGTGGACGTGGCTGTTCCAGAAGCCCGCGGTCACGCTGGTGCCCTTGCCGTCGACGATACGGACACCGCGCGGCACCTTGATGCCCTTGCGCGGCCCCACCGCCGTGACGCGGCCGTCGTGGATCAGCACCGTCGCGTCCTCGATCGGCGCGATATCGGGCGCCGGGTACACGCGTGCGCCCACGACGGCCAGGTCCTGCGCGAAACCGGGGCCGGCCAGGCACGCCAGTGCGAGGCCAGCAAGGACGTGCCGCTTCGGAAACTTGTGGCGCATGGTGCTCTCCGGCTTCGAAGGCACCATAGTGCAGTGCGCGCGCCGCCCGCGCGAGGCTCGGAAGTCACGCAGGTGCGGCGGCGCCCTTCAGTTGCGGGCGCCGATGCTGGAACCCTTCAGCCACTGGGCGAAATCCAGCGCGCCGTGCCATGCCTGTCCGTCGGGGACCAGCGTGTTGTCCTGGAGTTCCACGCCGAAGTACAGCGCATGCGGGTCGCCGATGACGGTGCGCGAATCCTGCGTGCTGCGCAGGAAGCGCTGCGCGAGTTCGGACATCGGCACGCGCTCGGGGCCGGCGATGTCGGTCGTGCCGTTGACCGGCGCGCCAAGCGCGTGCTGCGTGACCGCATCGGCGACGTCGTCGGAGGCGATCGGCTGCACGTTCGCCGTGGGCAGGCGGATCACGCCATCGCTTTCGCCGGACTTCACGATTCCCGGCAGGAACTCGAAGAACTGCGTGGAATGGATGATGGTGTACGGGATGCCGGATTCGCGGATCAACCGCTCCTGTTCGGCCTTGCCGACGAAGTAGCCGCTACCCGACAGTTTCTGCGTGCCGACGACGGAAAGCGCGATGTGATGGTGCACGCCCGCCTTCGCCTCGGCGGCAAGCAGGTTGCGCCCGGCGGTCTGGAAGAAGGCCAGCGCGGTTTCGCGATCGAACGCCGGCGAATTCGCCAGGTCCACCACGACCTGCGCACCGGCGAGCGCCGCATCGAGGCCTTCGCCGCTGAGCACGTCGATGCCGTTGGACGGCGAGCCGACGACGACTTCATGGCCCGCGCTGCGCAGGCGCTCCACGACCTTGCTGCCGATGAGTCCGGTACCACCGATGACGACGACTTTCATGACGACCTCCGCGAAGAATGGGCCGACGCCGACCAGGCGACGACGACCGTGGGGAATGGGTCGATGCTAGGAATCGCGGCGCGGCACCGGTAGGCCCGCACGCGGACGCGCGTTGTTGCCTTCAACGCATCAATCGCTTCGATGCGGTGTTTCATGACGGCCTCGCGCGGCAATCCATGTGCGGCGCATGCTCGCGCACGCACGTGCGGGCCAGCGCCACCAGTTCGACGCATGCCTGTGGCGGCAGGCCGAGTGCCTCGGACACCTCCTCCACGGTCGCGCCGGACACGTCGTGCAGCATGAAAGCCGCCCGCGCGATGGGCGGGAGGGCCTCCATCGCGGCCTGGAATTCCAGCCATACGCGCTCGGCCGGTGTCGCCCGCTGCGGATCGGAAGGCATGGGGAAATCGGCATCCATGTCACCTGGGACGTTGCAGGGGCCGCGTCTGTGACGGATGCGCCGCGCGACATTGGTGCTCCACGCGCAACAGCGTGCGTCCGCGTCGATGGCTACCCGTGCCCGCGCCGGTTGCCTAGCCTTCGATCCAGCAGCAACGCACTCCCCCAACCTCCCCCACGTCAACCTGCGGAGTCTCCCGTGACCCAGCGCCTGGATTACCAGCAGCAGTCCCCCGAACTGTTCAAGAAGTTCGTCGAGTTCAACCTTCTGGCGAAGAAGGGCTCGATCGAGGCATCCATCGTCGACCTCGTCGTGATCCGCGCTTCGCAGATCAACGGCTGCACCTTCTGCGTGGACATGCACATCAAGCAGGCGACGATCGCCGGCGAGCGCCCGCTGCGCCTTCATCACCTCGCGGCATGGCGCGATTCCACGCTGTTCTCGCCGCGCGAACGCGCCGCGCTGGCATGGACCGAAGTGCTCACGCAACTGCCGCCGCAGGGCGTGCCCGACGACATCTACGACCGCGTACGCACGCAGTTGTCGGAAAAGGAAATCACCGACCTCACCTACACCATCATGGGCATCAACGGCTGGAACCGCATCAACGTCGCGTTCCGTTCCGTGCCGGGCGTGCTCGACAAGGCGTACGGCCTGGACAAGGCCGGCCTGAACTGACTCACGCGCGGGCGTCGAATGCCGAACCCCGCCCCTTCCAGGACCAGCAAGGAGCCTGCCATGCGACTGTCTCCCTTCCCCCTCGTGCTTGCGCTGTCGTCCGTCGCCAGCGGCACGGCGCTTGCCGCACCGCCGGCCGCCGCGCCGGAGCCCACCGTCACGCCCGTGATGACGAAGGCGCTGGAGGACTATCCGGGCAAGGAGGTCACGATCCTCACCGTCGAGTATCCGCCCGGCGGCGCCGATCCAGTGCATCGCCACGACGCGCACGGCTTCGTATATGTACTCGAAGGCAGCATCGTGATGGGCGTGGAAGGCGGGCCGGAGGTCACGCTCAAGCCCGGTGAAGCCTTCCACGAAGGTCCGCGCGATCTTCACACCGTCGGCCGCAATGCCAGCAGCACGAAGCCTGCGAAGTTCGTGGTCTTCCTGCTGAAGGACGCCGGCAAGCCACCGGTGCTGCCGCCGAAGTGATCGGCATGGCGGCGTCATCCCCGCGCCGCCGCGCTGTGCCACACTCGAAGCCGCGCAGGCAACACGCCTCGCATTCGCGTATCGGAATCGTAGTAACGCGCCGTGTATCGCGGCGCGCGATGGATCGCAGTTGTGCGTGACGGCAAACGCGGTCGACATCCTGGTCGATGCATCGTGCTGCGAGGGCTGTTCGCGTTCGCCCGCAGTCGTAGTCGCTCCCTTTCCTCATCCCTCCCTCCCCCACCCGAGGACCACCGAAATGAGCCACATCACCACGCAGGACGGCACGCAGATCTTCTACAAGGACTGGGGCACCGGCCAGCCCATCGTCTTCCATCACGGATGGCCGCTGAGCGGCGACGACTGGGATACGCAGATGCTGTATTTCCTGTCGAAGGGCTATCGCGTGATCGCGCACGATCGCCGCGGTCACGGGCGTTCCACGCAGACCGCCACCGGCAATGAAATGGACACCTACGCCGCCGATGTCGCCGCGCTCGCCAAGGAACTCGACCTGCGCGATGCGATCCACATCGGCCATTCCACCGGCGGCGGCGAAGCGGCGCGCTATGTCGCCAAGCACGGCAAGGGCCGCGTGGCCAAGCTGGTGCTGATCGGTGCCGTGCCGCCGGTGATGGTGAAATCGGCGAGCAATCCCGGCGGCCTCGACAAGTCGGTGTTCGACGGCCTGCGCGAGCAGTTCGCGGCGAACCGTGCCGGTTTCTACTGGGATTTCCCGGTGCCGTTCTACGGCTACAACCGCAGTGGCGCGACGCTGTCGGAAGCCGTCCGCCAGAACTGGTGGCGCCAGGGAATGATGGGCGGCGCGCAGGCGCAGTACGACTGCATCGCCGCATTCTCCGAGACCGACTTCACCGATGACCTCAAGAGCATCGAAGTTCCCACGCTGGTAATGCATGGCGACGACGACCAGATCGTGCCCATCGACGATTCGGCGCGCCTGTCGGCGAAGCTGCTGCGCAACGCCACGCTGAAGGTGTATCCGGGTTTCCCGCATGGCATGTGCACCACGCATGCGGATACGATCAATCCGGATCTGCTTGCGTGGATCAAGGGCTGATCGGGCGCTTTCCATTGAGCGTGTAGATCGAAGCACGTGCGCCGGCGTTCGCGCCGGCGCATGTGTGCAACGTCCCGGCGCAGGCGCTCGCATGCGTCACGTGCATTCAGCCATGTCGTCACAAAAGTGGCGTAACGTCATCCATCCCCGTCAAGCGGGAGTGCGCCATGCACGAGCTGTCCGTTACCGATAGCCAGCGCTCGTTCCTCGAGGATCTCGGCCGCACCGCGCGGGCACACCTCTCGCACCTGGACTGGGATGAAGTGGAGCCGCACCTGCGGCTGGGCTGGTACTCCAGCGTGCTGTCCAACGACCTCGACTGGGGTCACGTGGAAGCCATCGCGCACGAGAGCTGGTCGCGCGATCCGTTCTAGGACTGACGCCGTGGACTGCGTTTGCAGCTCGGTATGCGCAGGCACCGGGCGCGTCTTACCTTGCCCGGGATAAAGCGCCCGGAGGATGAGGCGCAAGGGCTCCGATGAGGCGCCGCGACGCCGGATGCGCTATATAGCGCGCTATATTCCGCGTTCATCCTCCCAGGAGCCCCCCATGTCCACCTGGATCCGCCGAGCCGCTGCTTGCGTGCTCGCCTTCGCCTTCGCTCTGCCCGCTTTCGCTGAACAGCCCGTCCGCGTCTTCGCGGCCGCCAGCCTCACCAATGCGCTGAACGACATCGCCGCCGAGTGGGAAAAGGCCGGGCACGCCAGGCCCAGCCTCGCCTTCGCTGCCTCCTCGGCGCTGGCCAAGCAGATCGAAGCCGGCGCGCCGGCCGATGTCTTCGCTTCGGCCGACCTCACCTGGATGGACTACCTCGACCAGCGCGGCAAGCTCCAGCCGAACACGCGCGCGAACGTCGTGGGCAATTCGCTGGTGATGATCGTGCCGCAGGGCCGCCGCTTCCCGGTGCGAATGCAGCGCGGCTTCGACCTGGCCGGCGCCTTCGCAGGCAAGCTCTGCACGGGCGAACCGGGCGTGGTGCCGGTCGGCATCTACGCGCGCGAGGCGATGCAGAACCTGGGCTGGTGGGACGCGCTGGCCGGCCGCGTGGTCGGCACCGACGACGTGCGCACCGCGCTGGCATTCGTCGAACGCGGCGAATGCCCGGTCGGCATCGTCTATGCCACCGACGCGAAGATCAGCAGCAAGGTCGAAGTGCTCGCGACCTTCCCCGCCGATACGCACAAGCCCATCGTGTATCCGATCGCCGCCGTGCGCGACGCGCGCCCGGAAACCGCGGCATTCCTGACGTTCGTGAAGACCTCGAAGGCCGCCGCGGCGATCTTCGCCAGGTACGGCTTCACGGTTCCCAAGCCCTGACGATGTGGCTTTCGCCTGAAGAATGGGATGCGCTGGCGCTGTCGGCGAAGGTCGCGCTATGCGCGACCGCCGCGTGCCTGCCGTTCGGGATCGCGCTGAGCTGGCTGCTGGAGCGCCGGCAGTTTCCCGGAAAAGTGTGGATCGACACGCTGGTGCAGTTGCCGATGGTGCTGCCGCCCGTGGTTCCGGGGTACCTGCTGCTGTTGCTGCTGGGCACGCAGGGGCCGCTGGGGGGATGGCTGCTGGATACGTTCGGAATCGTCATCGCCTTCACCTGGAAAGGCGCGGTCATCGCGTCGGCGGTGATGGCGTTTCCGTTGATGGTGCAGCCGATCCGGCTTGCGATCCGCCTCATCGACCCGCGCCTCGAGAAAGCCGCCGCCACGCTCGGCGCGAAACCGTGGGACACGTTCTTCAGCGTGACCCTGCCACTGTCGGTGCCGGGGCTGATCGCCGGTTGCATCCTGTGCTTCTCGCGCAGCCTGGGCGAGTTCGGCGCGACGATGGCCTTCGTCGGCAACATCCCCGGGGAAACACGCACGCTGCCGCTGGCGATCTACAGCCTCACGCACGTGCCCGATGGCGAAGCTGCGGCGCTGCGGCTGTCGCTGCTGTCGATCGCGCTTGCGGTGGCCGCGTTGCTGGTCAGCCGATGGATCAGCCTGCGCGCCGAGCGCCGGCTCGGTTACCTCGACCGGGGGCCGCATGCTGAGCTTTGACCTCCAGTTCGCGCGCGGCGATTTCGCGCTGGACGCTGCGGCGGATGTCGGCGACGGCGTCACCGGCGTCTACGGACCGTCGGGATCGGGCAAGAGCACATTGCTGGCGTTGCTGGCGGGATTGCTGTCGCCATCGCGCGGGAGCGTGCGGCTGGGCGAACGCACGCTGGTCGATACCGACGCGCGACGGTTCGTTCCCGCATGGGATCGCCATGTCGGGCTCGTGTTCCAGGATGGCCAGCTGTTCCCGCATCTGACCGTGCGGCAGAACCTGCTGTTCGGGCACGCACGCATTCCCGCGGCGGCTCGGCGTTTCGACCTGGCCGGCGTCGCCGAACTGCTTGAAATCACGCCACTGCTCGATCGCCGGCCGACGCTGCTGTCCGGCGGCGAACGCCAGCGCGTCGCGCTCGGCCGCGCCCTGCTCTACTCGCCGCAACTCCTGCTGCTGGACGAACCGCTCTCATCGCTCGACGACCGCCTGAAGCAGCAGATCCTGCCGTTCCTCAAGCGCATCAAGGTCGAGACGCGCCTGCCGATGCTCTACGTCACCCACGCGCACAGCGAGCTGGAATACCTCGCCGACCGCGTGCTCGGGATGGAACGCGGGCGCCTGCAGCAGGCCGTCACGGGCTGACGGCGAGGATCACGCTGGATGCCTTGAACAGCGCCGTCGCGGCCGTGCCCTGCGCCAGTGCGAGGCGTTGCGCCGACGCGTTGGTGACGATGGCGGCGATCGAGTTGCCGCCTTCCACATCGATCACCACTTCGGTGTTCACCGCGCCGCGTTCAACGCGCGAAACGGTGCCGGGCAGCTGGTTGCGCGTGGACAGGCGCACGCCGTCGAGGTCCGTGCCGACGATGACGCTGGACGCCTTCACCAGCGCGATCGCCTGCCCGCCCACGGCCAGCCCCATGTGCTGTGTGCTTTCGTGCGTGACGACTGCGACGATGCGGCCGCCGCCGGCCAGTTCCAGTTCCACTTCGTCGTTCACCGCGCCGTGCGTGATGCGCGCGATGCGGCCGGCCAGATGGTTGCGTGCGCTGGTGAGCATGGCGAATCTCCCGATGATGCCGATGTCGCGCCCGGCGTGGGCGATGCGTTCGTTGAGCAGTTCGACGAAGCGCGCGTTCTGCGCTTCGACCTCGCGCCAGGTCGCGACCAGGCGCTCGCCGTCGGGCGTAAGTCGCGTTCCGCCGCCGCCCTTGCCGCCGACGACGCGTTCGACCAGCGGCGCGTCGGCCAGGTTGTTCATCGCGTCCACCGCGTCCCACGCGGCCTTGTAGCTCAGGCCGACGCTGCGCGCGGCGGCGGCGATGGACGCTTCGCTGCCCAGCGCCGTCAGCAGTTCCATCCAGCGGCGGCTGCCGAACATGCCGCCGGTGCCTTCGACGGTGAGCGAGCTGTGGATGCGCATCGGTCGGCCGCGTGCTTCGAATGCGGGCACTGTAACGCAACGCCCGTGCTGGACGCGCCCGGGCGCCGGCCACACACTCAGCGCACGCACGGTCGCCGGAGGGCGCATGAAGCTGATGATCGTCGGTTCCACCGGGCTGGTCGGCCGCGATGCGCTGCGTATCGCGCTGGCGCATCCGGGCATCGAACGCGTGATCGCGCCCGTGCGCAAGGCGGCGGTCGAACATCCACGGCTGCTCGCACCGGTCGTCGACTTCGATGCGCTGCCCGCCGACGCGCCGTGGTGGGCGGTCGATGCGGTCGTGTGCGCGCTGGGCACGACGATGCGGGTCGCGGGCTCGCAGGAGGCGTTCCGCCGCGTCGACCATGAGTACCCGCTGGCGGTGGCGCGGCTCGCGCGGCAACACGGCGCGCCGACCTTCGTGCTCAATTCGGCGATGGGCGCCGATGCCGCCTCGCGCATCTTCTACAGTCGCGTGAAGGGCGAAGTGGAACGCGACCTGGCCACGCTGGACTTCGCTTCGCTGACCTTCGTGCGTCCCGGGCTGATCGGCGGCGAACGCGAGGAGTTCCGGGCCGGTGAACGCGCGGCGATGGTCGCCCTGCGCGCGTTGCACCCCCTGCTGCCGAAACGCTGGCGGATCAATCCGGCCGAGCGCATCGCACAAGCGATGGTCGACGCCGCCGTGCAGGCACGGCCCGGCGTCCACGTCGTGGCCTCCGACGCGCTCACCTGACGCGTCACCGTGGCCTAACCCGCCGCGCGCGAGACTTCGTTCCGGCTTCCAACGCGAACACGCCGCATGAAAATCCTGATGGTGCTCACCTCGCACGACCGCCTCGGCGACACCGGCGAGAAGACCGGCTTCTGGCTGGAGGAATTCGCAGCGCCCTATTACGTGTTCACCGATGCCGGCGCGCAGGTGACCGTGGCCTCGCCCAAGGGCGGGCAGCCGCCGATCGACCCCAAGAGCGACGACCCGAAGAACCAGACGCCGGCGCAGGATCGCTTCAAGGCAGACAAAAGCGCTCAGGCCGTGCTGGCGAGTACGAAGCGGCTGGATTCGGTTTCGGCCGATGAATTCGACGCGGTGTTCTATCCGGGCGGACACGGGCCGTTGTGGGATCTTGCGGAAGATCCCGCGTCGATCCGGTTGATCGAACGCTTCTACGACAGCGGCAAACCCGTCGCGGCCGTCTGCCATGCGCCCGGCGTGTTGCGCCACGTGAAGCACGAGGGCGAGCCGCTGGTGAAAGGCCGTCGCGTAACCGGGTTCACCAACTCGGAAGAGGAAGCGGTGAAGTTGACGAAAGTAGTCCCGTTCCTCGTCGAGGACGAGTTGAAGCGGCTCGGCGGGCGGTACGAGAAAGTCGGCGATTGGCAGAGTTTCGCGATCGTCGATGGACGGCTGGTGACGGGGCAGAATCCGGCTTCTTCCGAGGCGACGGCCGAAGCGCTGCTGAAGCTGTTGCGATAAGCCGCGGCGACAGAAGCTCGGCGGGTCGCAGCCCGGGCAAGCGTCGCATGAGGGTCCTCGCGACCCGGTATTGCAAAGAAGGGGCGGCTTTCGCCGCCCTTTCCATGAGTACCGACGACTGTGCGATCAGATCCGCCCGCGGCTGCGCGGAGGAATCCTGGCGAACGCCTCCAGGATGGAGTGGGTCTGGCGAAGCCAACGGCGCGCGCACGAACCGCCTTTTGTATCGAACTGTATCCACCTGCCTCCTCGCCACATTCCCCGACAAAAGCCCCGCACCGCTGACACGTGCGCGATACCGCCCGGCCTCGGAATGGCGCCACCGGAACCCCCCGGCCCCATTCCCTCCCGAGGAACATCGCCATGACCCATTCCCTCCAGACCGTCGTCTACACCGCGCACACGCATGTCACCGGCGGCCGCGCCGGCACCGGCCGCTCCAGCGACGGCGCCATCGACGTCGCACTGAGCACCCCCGGCTCCAACAAGCCCGGCACGAATCCGGAACAGCTGTTCGGCATCGGCTGGTCGGCCTGCTTCATCGGCGCGCTCGGTTTCGCCGCGCAGGAACTGAAGGTGAAGCTGCCGACCGATACGGCGGTGGATGCGCAGGTCGATCTGGGCAAGACCGCCGCGGGCGACTACCAGCTCGCGGTGAAGCTCGACGTCAAGCTGCCGGGCCTGGACGACGCCACGCGCCAGCAGCTGGTCGAGATGGCGCACCGCACCTGCCCGTACTCGCGCATGACGCGTGGCGACGTGGACGTGGAAATCGTCACCTGAGCCACGCCGCCGCCATCGAACGCTCCCGCCGCCGGCCAAGCGCCGGCGGTGCACCCCACAGGAAGAGGTTGCCCATGTTCAAGTCGATCCTCACTGCATTCGCGCTGTCGCTGTCAATGCTGGCAGGGTGCGCGCCCGGTGCGCAGGCCGAACCCGCGCGCGCGACGCCGGCGCCGGAATTCACCGGCATCGCGAACTGGCTCAATACGCCGCCGCAGACGATCGCGGGGCTCAAGGGCAAGGTCGTCCTCGTCGAATTCTGGACGTACTCGTGCATCAACTGCATCCACGTGTTGCCGCACGTGAAACAGTGGGACGAGCGCTACCGCGACAAAGGCCTGGTCGTCATCGGCGTGCATACGCCCGAATACGGCGAGGAGCGCAGCACAGCGAACGTGCGCCGTGCCATCGAGCGCTTCGGCATCGGGTACGCGGTGGCGCAGGACAACGAGTACAGCACCTGGAATGCCTACGGAAACCGCTTCTGGCCCGCGCTGTACCTGATCGACCGCGATGGCCGCATCGTCTACCGCCACTACGGTGAAGGCGATTACGAGGCGACCGAGCAGCGCATCCGCGAGCTGCTTGCCACCGCCGCGCCGACCGCACGCTGACCCTGCCCCGGGCGATGGCACAATCGGCCATCGCCTCCTTCCCCACGAGCGCCGCATGGAACACGCAGACCACATCCTCGTCGTCGACGACGACCGCGAGATAAGGCAGATGGTCGCCGACTATCTGCGCAAGAACGGGCTGCGTGCCAGCGAGGCCGCGGACGGCCGCGAAATGCGCGCCGTGCTCGACAGCAGTGCGGTCGACCTGATCGTGATGGACCTGATGATGCCCGGCGAGGACGGCCTCACCCTCACCCGCAACCTCCGCGCGGGCAAGCATCGCGCCATTCCCGTGGTGATGCTGACCGCGCGCGAGGACCAGACCGACCGGATCATCGGCCTGGAAATGGGCGCCGACGATTACGTCACCAAGCCCTTCGCCGCGCGCGAGTTGCTGGCGCGCATCAAGGCCGTGATACGCCGGACCCGCATGCTGCCGCCGAACCTGCAGGTGACCGAAGCGGCGCAGATGCTGGCCTTCGGCCGCTGGCGCCTGGACACCATCGCGCGTCACCTGCTCGATCCGGAAGGCACGGTGGTGGCGCTCAGCGGTGCGGAATTCCGCCTGCTGCGCGTGTTCCTCGACCATCCCAACCGCGTGCTCAGCCGCGACCAGCTGTTGAACCTGACCCAGGGCCGGGATGCAGAGCTGTTCGACCGCTCCATCGACCTGCTGGTCAGCCGCCTGCGCCAGCGCCTGCAGGACGACGCGCGCGAGCAGAGCTACATCAAGACCGTGCGCAGCGAAGGCTATGTCTTCAGCGCGGCGGTGACGATCGTGGGCGAGGACGGATGAGCGCGCCACGCACCCGCTGGCAGTGGTTGCCGCACACGATGGCCTCGCGGCTGTACGCGCTGCTCGCCGGTGGACTGCTGCTCGCCCACGCGCTGTCCTTCGGGCTGCTGTTCTACGAGCGCTACGAGGCCGCGTCGTCCATGCTGATGACGAACCTGGAGCAGGACGTGGTGGTCGCGGTGAACCTGCTCGACCGCTTGCCGGCAGAGGAACGCGAGCAATGGCTGCCGATGCTGCAGCGGCGGACGTTCCGGTACTCGCTGGGCGAAGGCGAAGCGGGTCCTGCGCTGGAAGGTGCGACGTCGCGGGAGATGGCGGGCACGATTTCCAGCGCGCTGGGGCCGCGCTATTCGACAAATGCGGTGCAACTGTCGCGGGACCCCGAGCACTTCCAGGTGCACGTGCGCCTGCACGACGGCAGTGGAGTGGTGATCGACGTGCAACCCTCGGTGATGCCGCTGGCGAAGTGGCTGCCGTATGTGCTCGCGCTGCAGCTGGCCGTGTTGTTGCTGTGCGCATGGGCCGCGGTGCGCCTGGCGACGCGCCCGCTGAAACGGCTCGCGCAGGCGGCGGAGAACGTCCGCCCGGACGGCGACGGCGAACGCCTTCCAGTGGGCGGCCCGGCCGAAGTCGCGCAGGCAGCGGGCGCGTTCAATGCCATGCAGGACCGGATCGCGCGGTACATGAAGGAACGGCTGCAGATCCTCGCGTCGATCTCGCACGACCTGCAGACGCCAATCACGCGCATGAAGCTGCGCGCCGAATCGATGGACGAGGTGCCCGACCGCGGAAAGATGCTGGACGATCTGGACCAGATGCAGCACCTGGTCCGCGAAGGCATCGCCTATGCGCGCAGCGCGCACGGCAACACCGAGGCGCCGGTGCGTGTGGACCTCAACGCCTTCCTCGACAGCCTGGTCCTCGATTACCTCGACACGGGACGGCCCGTGAGCTTGCAGGGCCGCATCGATGCACCACTGGTGACACGCCCGCACGCATTGCGGCGCGTCGTCGCGAATCTGATCGACAATGCACTCAAGTACGCCGGCTCTGCCGACGTCGAGATTCACGATGAGGCCGATGCGGTGGTGATCGGCGTGGGCGATCGCGGCCCCGGCATTCCCGAGGCCGAACTGGCGCGCGTGATGGAACCGTTCTATCGCCTGGAGGCGTCCCGCAACCGCGACACCGGCGGCACCGGCCTCGGACTCGCCATCGCGCAGCAATTGGCCGATTCGATCGGCGCGACGGTGGTGCTGCGCAATCGCGAGGGCGGCGGATTGCAGGCCGAGGTCCGCGTCTGGCGGGGTTGATCCCGCGCCAGCGCGAACCCCGTCCGTGCGGCCTACTGCTGCAGGACCACCTCCAGGTCTTCCGGTTTGCGCATCCTCCGCCGCGACGGGAACCATAGCGCAATCGCCGCCGCGCCCAGTCCCACGGCCATCGAGCCGATGTACATCCAGGTGTAGCTGCCGTAGCGGTCGAAGATCCAGCCGCCGAGCAGCGGTCCCGACGCCATGCCCAACGCCGACAGCATGCCGGCCGCTCCGAGCACCAGGCCGAGGATCTGCGGACTGAAGGCCTCGCGCGCCAGCGAGGCATACAGCGGCATCGTTCCGCCGTAGGCCATGCCGAAGACGATGGCCACCGCATAGAAGCCCTCGAGCTGGCTCACGCTCAGGTACGACACGGCCGCGAAGGCCTGGATCAGCAGCCCCGCGACCAGCACGGGTTTTGCTCCCCACCGGTCCGCGAGCAGTCCGAACAATATGCGCCCGCCCAGCCCTGCCGCCCCTTCCATGCTGTAGATGGTGACTGCGGTGGTCACCGCCAGGCCGCAGCCGACGGCGTAGCTCACGGTGTGGAAGATCGGCCCCGAATGCGCGGCGCAACAGGCGAAGTACGTCAGCGACAGCACGATGAACGCGCGCGAGCGCAGTGCCTGCCCTGCACTTCCCGCCCCGCCGGCGGCGCCGTGCGCGGGCGTGTCGTCGGGAATGGGGGATGCCCGCACGAACCGCACCGCGGGCAACGTCAGCGCCCAGGCGACCAGTCCGACGATCAGCAACGTCTGGCGCCAGTCGTAATGAATGACCAGCCACGCCACCAGCGGCGACATCGTCATCGGCGCAACGCCGACGCCGGCCGACACCAGCGATACGGCGATGTTGCGGCGCTTGTCGAACGACGATGCGGTCGCAGCGATCACTGGCGCGAAGAAGCTGGACACCGCCACCCCCATCAGCACGCCGTAGGTGAGCCGGAACTGCCACAGGCTGGTGGAACGGCTGGCGAGCACGCACGCCAGGCCGAGCAACAGCGCACCGATGAGCACGACCTTACGCGGCCCGACGCGGTCGCTCAGCGCGCCCCACACGAAGCCCCCAACGCCCATGCTGAGGAAAGCGAGCGTCATCGCGCTGGACAAGGCGCCACGCGACCAGCCGGTCGCCGCGCTCATGGGGCCGAGCAGCACGGCCAGCGCGAAGATCACGCCCACGCCGACACAGCCCAGCACGGCGCCCGCGGCGACCAGCGGCCAGTTGCGATCCGGGGGATAGGAGGCGACGGCGGTGCGGTTCATGCGACGGATCTCCGAGGGGCTCATTACCTGCGACGAACGGGGCGGGCGGGATTCGACATCGGCGTTGAAGCACGGTCAGTGCGGACGGGGTCACACCTTCACGGCCCTGCTCATGCAGGCGCTGAGTGCCCGGATCCCGCGACGCCTCGTGATGATGGCCGACTCCAGCGCCGAACGATGGACGCAATGGCCCCATCGGACTCGATGTTCTTGCCATGCCATTCACATAAGCGTGCTGGGCCGGGACGCGCGCATTCGCATGCGTATCGACCCGCACGCACGAGCTGCGCGCCGAGCGCCTCTCTGGTGATGTCTCACGAGCAGACGTCGCGGCACGTCGCTTGCACGTCCTCGCGCGGCTACACCAGAAAGATGTCCGTTCAGTTACTGGTGCTTTAGCTGGCATGTGCGATGCCGTTAAACGGATCGAAACACCTCCGTCCTCCCCTACGAGTCGTTCCCCATGAGTGGATTCAAGAATCTTTCCATCGCCAGGAAACTGGCGGTGGCCTTTGCCGTCGTGATCGGTCTGGCGGCGATGCTCGGCGGCTACTCGATCATGCAGTTGCACGAGCGCAACGTGCAGATCACCGACATCAACCGCAACTGGGTGCCGTCGGTCCGCCACCTGCTCGGCATGCGGGCCGAGCTGGGCGAGTACCGCACCTACGAGATCTCGCAGCTGCAGTACCAGGGCAATGCCGAGCAGCTGGAGAGCTACTCCAAGCGCATGGACGACTCGAAGCGGAAGATGGATGCCGCGCTGGAGGCTTACAGGAACCTGATCTCCAGCGACGCGGAACGCAAGCGCTTCGCGGTGGTCCTCGACGACCTCAAGGCCTACCTCACGGCGCACGACAAGATGATGGCGGCCGTCGGGGCGAACGACTTCGTCGAGGCCAGCCGTGTCTCCGCCGATGAATCGCGCCCGGCACGACGCGAACTCTTCGCTTCGCTGACGGCGCTGACCGACTACAACGCGAAAGCGCTGGACGGTCTGGTTACCGCCTCGGAAGCGGCCTACCGCCGCACGGTGCTGAGCATTTCGGTGGGCATCGCGGCGCTGGTGCTGCTGGGCGCGGGCCTGGGCCTGGTGCTGGCACGCCTGATCTCGCGTCCGCTGCAGCGCGCCACGGGCGTCGCGCAGGGCATCGCGGCCGGCCGCATCGACGAGCGCATCGTGGTCGACAGCGAGGATGAGGCCGGCCAGCTGCTGCGCAGCATGAGCCAGATGCAGCTGACGCTGCAGCGCTTCGCGCAGGCGCAGGGCGACATCGCCCGTCGTCACGACGAAGGCGAGATCGACTTCCGCATCGACAATCGCGATCTCCCGGGCGCGTACGGCCAGATGGCCGGCGGGATCAACGCGCTGGTGGATTCCCATATCCAGCTCAATGCCCGCGCGATCGGAGTCGTGGCGGCCTACGCGCGCGGCGACCTGTCGCAGGACATGGACCGCCTGCCCGCCCAGAAGGCACGCATCACCGATGCCGTGGACTCGGTCAAGGCCGGGATGAATGCCATCAACGCCGAGATCAAGACGCTGGTCGATGCCGCCGTCTCCGGCGATTTCAGCCGTCGCGGCGACGCGGCACGCTTCCAGTTCGTGTATCGCGACGTGGTCAACTCGCTGAACCAGCTGATGTCCACGGCTGACAACGGCCTCGACGAAGTCGGCACGCTGCTGTCGGCCGTCGCGGACGGCGACCTCAACCGTCGCGTCGAGGTCGAACTGCCGGGCCAGTTCGGCCGCCTTGCCAACGACGCGAACCGCACGGTGGACAAGCTGTCCGATATCGTCGGCCAGATCCGCCAGGGTTCGGACGCCATCAGCTCGGCTGCCGCCGAGATCGCCGCCGGCAACAACGACCTGTCGCAGCGCACCGAGTCGCAGGCCGCGTCGCTGGAAGAGACGGCCTCCTCCATGGAAGAGCTGACCAGCACCGTTCGCCAGAACGCCGACAACGCACGCCAGGCGAACCAGCTGGCGCAGAGCGCGGCGGAAGTCGCAGGCCAGGGCGGCACGGTCGTCGGCGAGGTCGTGCACACGATGGACGCGATCAACCAGTCGTCGAAGAAGATTGCCGACATCATCGGCGTGATCGACGGCATCGCCTTCCAGACCAACATCCTGGCGTTGAACGCCGCGGTGGAAGCCGCACGTGCCGGCGAGCAGGGTCGAGGCTTCGCGGTGGTCGCGGCGGAAGTGCGCTCGCTGGCGCAGCGTTCGGCCAATGCCGCCAAGGAAATCAAGCAGCTGATCACCGACTCGGTCGCGAAGGTCGAGGAAGGCAGCCACCTCGTCGACCAGGCGGGCAAGACGATGGAGGACATCGTCAGCAGCGTGCGCAAGGTGACGGACATCATCGCCGACATCAGTGCCGCCTCGCAGGAGCAGTCGGCCGGCATCGAGCAGATCAACCAGGCCATCACCCAGATGGACGAGGGCACGCAGCAGAACGCGGCGCTGGTGGAAGAAGCATCCGCTGCCGCGCGCAGCATGGAGCAGCAGTCCGAGCACCTGGTGCAGACGGTCGCGGTGTTCCGTGTCGCCAGCACTTCGCACGCCGCGCGTTCGGCCGTCGTCGAGCTGCCAGCCGCTGCGCGCGCAGGCAAGGCGAAGTCGCCGGTGAAATCCACCGCACGCCCGGTGGCCGCACCCCGCAAGGTCCGTGGCGGCGTTGCGGCTGCGACCGAGTCGGACTGGCAGGAGTTCTGATCCCGCCCGACCGCTGACGCGGCAGCGGTTCCGTGCGCGCCCGGCCATTGCGGGCGTCGTACGTCCCTTTACTGAAGGCGCCGCGATGGCGACGCCGCTTCCTACGGTTCCCCGATGTCGCATTCCAACGTCCGATGGCTGGCGCTCGCGCTGGTCGCAATCCTGCTTCCTGTCCGCGTCCACGCGGGCGCTGTGTCCTTCAAGCCCACCGGCGTCATCTACTACGACGGCGTGGATGCGCACCCGGACGTGAAGCCGTTCGACGATGTGGACAAGGTGCGTTCGGCGCGACTTGGCTTCGTCGCCAAGGCGGGCGAGCGCTGGCAGCTCAACGTCGAGCACGAGTTCACCGAGCGCTCCACGCCCGATGCCTTCCTGCAGTTCACTCCCGCAAAGGGCCATGTGTTGCGACTGGGGCAGTTCAAGCAACCCTTCCTGATGGAAGATGCGACGAGCTCGCGGCAGACGCCGCTGATGGAAGCCTCGCTGCTGGGTTCGTTCGCCCTTGGTCGGCGGATCGGGCTGGGTTATGCGTGGTCCGATGCCGATCACGCGGTGAACGCCGCGGTGTTCGGCAAGCGCCTGGACGGCAAGAACGAAGGCATCGGCGCAGCCGTACGTGCCTCGCGCGCGCTGCGCTTGGGTGACGACCTGCTGCATCTGGGCGTCGGCGCTTCGGTCGATTCGCCCGACAGCGAGACGGCGCGTTTCTCCAGCAAGCCCGAAGCTGCGCTGGCGACGTCGAGCCTGGTCGATACGGGCACGCTCAACGATGTTCGGCGCACCACCCGGGCCGGTGTTGAGGCGCTCTGGATCGCCGGCCCGTGGTCGTTGCAGGCGGAAGCCGCGGCGGTCCATTCGCACCGCGACCACGCGGCAGACCTGCGTGGCACCGGCGGTTATGCGCTGGCGAGCTGGTCGCCCACGGGGCATCGTCGCAACTACAAGGCCGGTACGGTCACCTCCCCCACCTTGGGCGATGCGATGGCGTGGGAACTCGTCGTGCGCTACAGCGTGCTCGACCTGAACTCCGCCGCATCCCAGGGCGGCGCACAGGCCGACTGGAACTTCGGTGCGACGTGGTACCTGAACTCCTACGCGCGCCTGATGGCGAACTATGTCGTCTCCGACAGCCGCCGCCGTGGCGTGAACGATGATCCGCGCCTGTTCTTGATGCGCGTGCAGTTGCAGTTCTGACCTCATCGGCAGGCCTTGCGGACCTGCTCGTCCAGGCGGCTGAGCAGGTCGAAGGTGCGCTTCAGGCGAACGCGCTCCAGTGTCGCGCCGCGGTTCGCCTTCGCCATCTCGCAGGCGGATGGCCCGGGTGCGCTGCGTACGATGCGCGCGCGCCCAGGTCGCACGGATCGATGTTCCGGACGGCGCTCAACTTCCGGCATCGAAGACGGAGCATGGCGCGTACCGGAGGGCGCCGGATCGGAGGGCGCTTGCCAGTTCGCGGCCTCGCGTGAGTTACCGCTGCACGGCTCGCACTGGTAGGCCACCGCGCCGGTACTCGCCACGCATTTGTGGACGCCCTGTGCCGTCGCGCACGCGCTCCAGAACGCCAGAACCAGACTCCATCGCCAGACCATGCCCTGCCCGCCTCCATTTGGAGAAGACAGGCTAGGCGCGGGCGAGGACACCGCATGTGGGAAAGCAGGAAAGGGCGCAGGAAACAGTTGCGCGAGTTGTCATCGGATTCCGCCGCGTCGATCGCGGTGGCAAGCCTGACGCGCCTACACCGCGTTGACCCGCGTCTGACATTCCAGCACCAGCATCATCGCGCCATTGGGCACGCACATCGACGGGCTGCTGTCGAGCACCAGCGCCCTTCCACCGGCGAACACGCGCGTGCTGCCCTGCAACCACTGGCCGCCGGTGCAGCGCAACGCTTCGGCCGGCGCAGGCAGGTTGCAGTGTGCTATTTCGTACGGCGCAGCCACCGTCACAACCGGATGGCCGGACAAGGTGACGCGCGAGTACGGCACCGTCGGCACGGCGGGCCCGCCGTGCGAACATGTCACGCTCGCGCCCAGATGGAGAATCAGGCCGCCCACGTCATACCACCGTCAGCGCGCCGTCGTTGATCGTCACCATCGAACCGGCCAGCACGATGCTGGCACCCCGGCCGTTGCTGATGGTGATGCCCGCTTCGTTCACGGCGATCGACGCACCGTTCTGCGAGCGCAGAAGCACGCCGCCTTCGGGGCCGGGAATGTCGGAGACCGTCAACGCATTGCGCCCCGGCGTCTGCAGCACCAGTGCCGAGGCGACCGCCTGCCCCGTCTGTGCCAGCGACGGCAGTTCCGCCGCATCGACCCAGTAGCCGCCGACCCAGATCGGCAGTTCGGCGTCGCCCTGTTCGAATTCCACCCATACCGGCGCGCCGACCGATGGCAGCAGGAACAGGCCGCTCTGGTGACCTGCGACCGGCACGCACGGCATCGCCCAGCGCGCATCGCCGTCGAACACCTTGGGCACCTGCACGAGCACGCGACCGAGCTGGAGGGGATCGATGTTGTCGACCACCACCCCACGGAACTTGCCGAAGTGGCGCTCCGGCGCGGGCTTGCTCGTGTGCGGCATCGTCCATTTCCCTGGCGTGGCGTGACTCCCCTGTGTCCTTTCGAACGTGAATGGCCTTCCCGGCAGGCCATCGCCGCCTTGCCTACCGCCCGTCCGAACATTCAACCTTGTGGTTGACAATCTGCAATGCGGCGCGGATATTCAACCACATGGTTGAATCTAACTCAGATCGTCTCGACGCCGTGTTCCGCGCGCTCGCAGACCCTACCCGCCGCGCGATGGTGCGCAGTCTCTCCCGCCAGCCGCGCAGCGTGGGCGAGCTGGCCGAACCGTTCGAGATCTCGCTCGCCGCCGCATCCAAGCACATCAAGGTGCTCGAAGGCGCCGGCATCGTGCAGCGCGAAGTCCAGGGCCGCACCCACGTGTGCCGGCTCGACGCCCGCCCGCTGCATGCCGGCATGGAGTGGATGCGGCACTACGAGGCGTTCTGGAACCAGCGACTGGATGCACTGGAATCGTTGCTGCGCACCGAAGACCGCGAGAACGCCGCGCGCAAGACGCCGGCGCGCAAGCCCGCCGCTTCCAGACCTTCGCGACCGCACCGGAGCAAGCGATGAGCCCCGTCACCGTACGCGTCACCCGTCGCTTCGAGGCTTCCGCGCAGCGCGTCTTCGATGCGTGGCTGGACCCGGCCACGCTCGGTCGGTGGCTGTATGCCACTGCGGACGGGCAGATGTTGCGCGTGGACGTCGACCCGCGGGTCGGCGGCGGATACGCCATCGTCGAACGCCGCCCCGACGGCGACGCCGCGCATTACGGGCGTTATCTGGAAATCGACCGCCCGCGCCGGCTGGTGCTGACGCTTGCGCTGGAACCGGATGCGCCGGGCGATCGCATCACCGTGGACATCATCCCCGACGGCGAGGGCTGCGTACTCACCCTCACCCACGAAATGGCGGCGCAGCACGCGCAGTACGCCGACCGCACCGAACACGGCTGGACGACGATCCTCGCATCGCTCGCCCGGCACCTCGCCCCCGCTTCCCCCACGTGAAGGAGCAACACATGAACGACTTCGGCATCGTCACCGCGCCCGACACCGTGCGTATCGAACGCACTCTCCCCGGCCCGATCGAACGCGTCTGGGCCTATCTCACCGAATCGGAAAAGCGCGGCACCTGGCTGGCGAGTGGCGAGATGGACCTGCGCCCCGGCGGTTCGGTCGAACTGGTCTTCCACAACAACCAGCTGACCGAGAACGACGTCGCACCTCCGGCCAAGTTCGAGAAGTACGGTGGTGAAATCCGCTCGCACGGACACGTGCTGGAATGCGATCCGCCGCGCCTGCTGGTGTTCACCTGGGACGAATCGGACGGCAGCGATTCGCAGGTGCGCATGGAGCTGGCACCGAAGGGCAGCGACGTGCACCTGGTGGTGACGCACAGCCGTCTGTCCAGCCGCAACGGCATGGTCAGCGTTTCGGGAGGCTGGCATACGCACCTGGGCATCCTGGCCGATCGCCTTGCGGGACGTACGCCAGAAGGTTTCTGGCGGACGCTTGCCCCGATCAACGCCGAGTACGAGAAGCGGATTCCGGCCTGATCCCATCGAACCCCTCTCCCTCCCGGAGAGGGGTTCGGACGGTGATTGGCAATTGCTGGTACGCGCGAGCAGGACACGATCGAGGGCGATGACGACGCCAGGACACGCAGCACATGACGCGTGTCCACATCTCCCCTACCCTGCGCGCATGAACATTTCCCAGCGCATCCGCACCGCTTTCGCCGCCTTCGCGACCCTCGCCCTGCTCACCGCGTGCGCCGACCCCGGGCCGCCGCCGGGCGGCGTGATCGGGAAGTTCGGAATCATCGACCAGCAGGTCGGCACCGGCGCCGAGGCGAAACCGGGCATGGACGTCACCGTGCACTACACCGGCTGGAACTACGACAAGGCAAAGCCCGACGGCCGCGGCGAGAAGTTCGACAGCTCGCGCGACCGCAACGAGCCGTTCACCTTCCTGCTCGGCGCCGGGCGCGTCATCCGCGGCTGGGACGAAGGCGTCGCCGGCATGCGTGTGGGCGGCAAGCGCGTGCTGATGATCCCGGCCGAATACGGCTACGGCCGCAAGGGCGCCGGCGGCGTTATTCCGCCCAACGGCTCGCTCGTGTTCGAGGTCGAACTGCTCGACGTCCGCGCGCACTGAGCGCGCGGTGCATCACGCAAGCTCGCGGCACGCCTGGGCCGCGATCTCGAACGAGCGCACGCGCGCGGCGTGGTCGAACACGTTCGCGGTGATCAGCAGCTCGTCGGGCTTGTGGCGTTCGATGAACGCCGCGACGCCCTCGCGCACGGCGCGCGCATCGCCCACGACCGAACATGCCAGCGCCTGCTCCACGCCGCTTTTTTCCAGCGGCGTCCAGAACGATTCGATGTCGTCGATCGGCGGCGGGATCAGCCCCGGCCGACCGCGGCGAAGATTGACGAACGACTGCTGCAACGTGGTGAACAGACGCCGCGCTTGGGCATCGGTATCGGCGGCGACGATGTTCAACGCCAGCATCGAGTACGGCTGCTGCAGGCGCTTGGACGGCTTGAATTCGCGGCGATACATCGTCAGCGCGTGATCCATCGCGTCGGGAGCGAAATGCGAGGCGAACGCGAACGCAAGGCCCAGCTGCGCGGCCAGTCGTGCCGAGAACAGGCTTGAACCCAGCAGCCACACCGGCACCTCGATGCCCGCACCGGGCACTGCACGCACCGCCTGGCCGGGCTGCACCGGTTCGAAGTAGTGCAGCAGTTCCACCACGTCCTGCGCGAACATGTCGGCCGCTTCGAAGTACCGTCGCAGCGCGTGCGCGGTGGCATGGTCGGTACCGGGCGCGCGGCCCAGGCCGAGATCGATGCGGCCCGGATACAGCGACGCCAGCGTGCCGAACTGCTCGGCCACCTGCAGCGGTGCATGGTTGGGCAGCATGACGCCGCCGGCGCCGACGCGGATGGTGCGGGTACCGCAGGCGACGTGGCCGATCAGCACCGCCGTCGCCGCGCTGGCGATGCCGGGCATGTTGTGGTGTTCGGCCAGCCAGTAGCGATGGAAGCCCAGGCGCTCGGCATGGCGCGCCAGATCGAGCGTGTTGGCGAAGGCCTGCGCGGCGTCGCTGCCCTCGGTGATGGGGGCAAGGTCCAGGACGGACATCGGAATCATGCAGGTGCTCCTTGGCGGCGAGCCTTCGTACTGGGGGCGGACGCGCGTATTGCCAGCCGCGCGGCGTTCCATCCCTGCATGTTCAGCATTGCACGCGCGGCGGCATCGTCGCGTGAGGCTTCACCACAGGTCGAACGGGACGCCCTCGCGCTCGTTGTCCCAGATGGTGCTGAAGACCCACCAGCGGCCGTGTTCGAAGCACAGCTGGATGCTGTTGGCGCCGCGTTTGATCACCGGCGAATCCAGCGATTCGCGCGCCTCGTAGCGGCTCCACACGTGCGCGACCTGGCCGAAGCGTTCCACGCGCTGGTCGATCTCCACCTCGAAAAAGCCGTTCGCGGCAAAGTAAGGCGTGACGTCGGCGACGTAGCTGTCGACGTCGAACACCATCGCGCGCGTGCTGCCATCGCCCTCCACCACCGTGCGCAGGCTGCGCGCCTGCGGATGCTGGAGGAAGCCGAAGCGCGCCCAGTCGCGCGGTGCGCCGGCCGGGCCGGAGATGCATTCGTAGATGGCCCGCACGATCGTCGGGATGTCCTGCGTGTCCTGCCACCACGCCGGGTTCGTGTCTTGCGAAGGCGTGCCTTGCTGCATGGGTCGCTCCTGCGGACGGGTGCCCATCATGCTGCCCACGGTGTCAACGGAAGTGGAAGGCCCAGACGGCATACTCGGCACGCCCTCCTTCCGGGATCCAATGACATCGACGCCGCCAGTGCACTCGACGTGTTCCGCGTTTTCCTGCGCCTGGGCCTGACCTCGTTCGGTGGGCCGATTGCGCACCTCGGCTATTTCCGCGAGGAATTCGTGGTGCGCCGGCAATGGCTGGACGATGCGCGCTACGCGCAGCTGCTGGCGATCTGCCAGTTCCTTCCGGGCCCGGCGAGCAGCCAGATGGGCTTCGCCATCGGTCTGCTTCGCGCGGGCTGGCGCGGTGCCCTGGCGGCGTTCGCGGGCTTCACCCTGCCCTCGGCGCTGCTGATGTTCGCGTTCGCATCGGTGTCGGCGCGACTGGATCGCGGTTTCGGTGCAGCCGTCGTGCACGGCCTGAAGCTGGTCGCGGTGGCGGTGGTCGCGCACGGGCTGCTCGGCATGGCGCGACAGATGACGCCGGATCTGCGGCGCATCGCCATCGCGGTGCTCGCCTGCATGTGCGTGTTATGGCTCGGCAGTGCGTGGGCGCAGCTGGCGTCCATTGCGATGGGCGCCGTGCTGGGGGCGATGCTGTGCGGGCGGATCGCGTCGAGCGCGGCATTGCAGCCGCCGCTGCCAATCGGGTACGGGCGCGGCATGGCGATCGCCGCGTTGGCGGTGTTCGCCTGCGGACTCGCCACGGCCCTCACGTGGCCTTCGAACGAGCCCACCGCTGGCGCACTGGCCGCGGCGTTCTATCGCGCCGGCGCGCTGGTGTTCGGCGGTGGCCACGTCGTGCTGCCGCTGTTGCAGCAGGCACTGGTCGATACGGGCTGGATCGACTCCGGCACGTTCCTCGCCGGCTACGGCGCGGCGCAGGCGGTGCCCGGACCGATGTTCTCCATCGCAGCCTTCCTGGGCGCGGTGGTGCCGACGGGCTGGCCACCGGCGGCAACGGCCTGTTTCGCGTTGCTGGCGATCTTCCTGCCGGGGTTCCTGCTGCTGGCCGCGACGCTTCCGTTCTGGCAGCGGGTACAGGCGATGCGCGGCGCGGCGCCGCTGCTTGCCGGCGTCAACGCTGCCGTCGTCGGCCTGCTGGCTGGCGCGTTCTACGACCCCGTGTGGACGCAGGGCATCGCATCGTGGCGCGATGTCCTGGTCGTGCTGGTCGCTTTTGCGTTGCTGCTGCGCTTGCGCGTGGGCGCGTTATGGGTCGTGGCGTGGTGCGTCGGCGCCACCGTCGCGTGGTGGGCGCTGTGACGATCAGGACTGCGTGTTCGCTTCCTCGACCGGCTTCAGGCGCAGGTCCTGGAAGTCGAAGCTGAAATCGGTCAGCGGCGAGATCGCCTCCATCCGCGCCTCGCGCACCTTGCCGTCGGCGTCCAGCGAGAACGTGACGAACGCGTCCGCATTGAGCCAGCGCTCGTTCCAGCGGACGATGAAGGTGTCGTGCTGCCAGGGCTCCATCCGGCCGACGAGGTCCGGCGTGCGCGAGAAGCGCATCACCAACCCGTCTTTACCCTGTTCGACGACGATGTCGCCATACCACGGATCGCGATACGTGCGCGCGTAGGCCGACAGCGGGCGCGACGGCGGCGCGTTGGCCGCGCGCGCGTGAAGATGCTTGCGCCAGTCTTCGTCGGACTTGTCCTTCGACTTGGCCAGCGCCGCGGCATAGGCGGCGGTCCAGTCGGTGCGCGGCGCGTCGGTGAAGGCATCGAGCACGCGCATCGTCACCGCATTGAACGCACCGCCGACTTCGGCATTGGTCAGCACGATCACGCCCAGCTTCTGCTGCGGCACCATCGTCACGCGCGACACCATGCCCGGCCAGCCGCCGGTATGCGAGACGACCTTCTGGCCGCGATAGTCCGACAGCGTCCAGCCTTCGCCGTAGCCCAGGAAATTCGGCTTCGCCGCCTCCAGTTCGGGCACCAGCGGCTTGGGGATCGTGATCGGGGTGATGACCGACCACATCTCCTGCTGGCGCTCCGGAGTGAACAGGCGCTGCTGCGTCCCCTTCGCATCGGTGAAGGTGCCGCCGGCCAGCTGCATGTTCACCCAGCGACTCATGTCGTGGACGCTGGAGTACAGGCCGCCCGCGCCCGACACGTTGTGCCAGGTCATGCGCGGTGCGGGTTGCAGGTCCTTGAAATCGGCCTTCGCATGGCCGGTGGCGACGTTGTCGCGCGGACGCAGCGCATCGGAGTTGAAGCGCGTGTCGCGCATGCCCAGCGGCGCGAAGATGCGCTGCTGCAGGAACTGCGCGTAGCTCTGGCCGCTGGCCTTCTCGATCACCAGCTGCGCCACGCCGTAGAGGATGTTGTCGTAGGCGTACTGGCCGCGGAAGCTGCCGGTGAGCGGCACGTCCTTCAGGCGGCGCGCCACCTCTTCGGTCGTGTAATCCGTGCCGGGCCAATACAGCAGGTCGCCCGCGCCCAGGCCCAGGCCGCTGCGGTGCGCGAGCAGGTCGCGCACCCGCATCTCCTGCGTGACGTAGGCATCGGACATGCGGAACCACGGCAGGTGGTCGATGACGCGATCGTCCAGGCTCAGCTTGCCTTCGTCGGCGAGGATCGACAGCGACGCGGCCGTGAACGCCTTCGTGTTGGAGGCGATGGCGAACAGCGTGTTCGCATCGACCTGCGCCGGCTTGCCCATCTCGCGCACGCCGAAGCCGCGTTCGAGCACCACCTGCCCGTCCTTCACCACGGCCACGGCGATGCCCGGCACGTCGAACTGCTTGCGCACGCCTTCCACGTAAGCGTCGAAGTCCTGGAGCTGCGGCGGCAGCGCGGCGTCGCCGGCATGCGCGGCACCGGTTGCGATGAGGAGCGCCAGGACGGCGGAAACGGTACGGCGATGCATGGGCGGAAGCGTCTGCGTGCGGTGTGAGCGGTCGAAGATACCTGCTTTGCCGGGCGGGCGAACTGCACCGAAGTTGGCGTGACCCGGGCGGGGGAAGCGGCACAGGCATAATTGCCTGCCCCGTCCGTCCCGTCCCGCATGTCCTCTTCCCCGCAGATCCACACGCGCCTGGCCATCGTCGGCGGCGGCCCCGCCGGACTGATGGCGGCAGAGGTCGCGCGCGCGGCCGGCGTGGAGGTGGACCTGTTCGAGGCCAAGGGCTCGGTCGGACGCAAGTTCCTCATCGCCGGCAAGGGCGGCCTCAACCTCACCCATGGCGAACCGCGGCCGGCGTTCGATGCGCGCTACGGGGCGAAGGCGCGCGAGATCGGCGCCTGGCTGGACGATTTCGATGCCGATGCGCTGCGGCAGTGGGCGCGCGGGTTCGGCATCGACACCTACATCGGCACGTCGGGCCGGGTGTTCCCCACCGATCGCAAGGCTGCGCCATTGCTGCGCGGCTGGGTGAAGCGGCTGCGCGAAGACGGCGTGCGCTTCCACGTGCAGCATCGCTGGCTGGGGTGGGATGACGAAGGCGCGGTGCGGTTCGCAACTCCTGATGGCGAGGCCATCGTGCGCGCCGATGCGACGGTGCTGGCGATGGGCGGCGGCAGTTGGCCGGAGCTGGGTTCCGACGGAGCATGGGTCGGCGCGGTGCAGGCGCACGGGGTCGATGTCGCCCCGTTGCAGCCGTCCAACTGCGGCTTCGATATCGGCTGGAGCGAGCACTTCGCCAGTCGCAATGCCGGCGCACCGCTGAAACCCGTGGTGGCGCATTGGCACGACGCCTCCGGGCAGCCGCACGAATTGCAGGGCGAATGCGTGGTCACGCAGACCGGCATCGAAGGCAGCCTGGTCTACGCGTTGTCGGCGATGCTGCGCGATGCGATCGCGGCGCATGGCGAGGCGACGCTCGAATTCGACCTCGCGCCCGGCCGCGAGCTGCACCGCCTGCGCGCCGACCTCGACAAGCCGCGCGGCGGCCGGAGCCTCACCGAACACCTGCGTCGCCAGACAGGCCTGACAGGCGCGAAGGTCGCGCTGCTGTACGAAGTGCTGGGCAAGGACGCGATGCACGACACGCAACTGCTGTCGCGCACGATCAAGCGCCTGCCGCTGCGCCTGCTGCGCGCCCGGCCGATCGCGGAGGCGATCAGCAGCGCTGGCGGCGTCCGGCTGGAAGCCCTCGATGCCGACACGCTGATGCTTGATGCGATGCCCGGCGTGTTCTGCGCCGGCGAGATGCTCGACTGGGAGGCGCCAACGGGTGGATACCTGCTGACGGCGTGCTATGCGAGCGGCGTGCGCGCCGGGCGTGGTGCGGTAGCGTGGTTGCGGCGGTCTTCCTGAAGCGCAATCAGCGCCTGGCGACCTTCTTGCCTTCGGTGTCGCCGCCACCGGCGATCGGGAAGTACTGCGTGCTCGCACACAGTTCCACGCCGCTGGCGGACGCGGCCGGCAGATCGGTGCCCTTCAGGGCGATGAGCTTGAGCGTCTCGCCGGTCGCGTCGTCGACCTTCGCCAGCGCGATGAATCCGGTGGGGTTGCCACCGCACATCGCGTTGGCCGGCGACTGCGTCGGCGGCGTTTCTTCCAGCACGCGACGCAGCTCGATGGGCTGCGAGGCATCCACCAGCATCGCCTGCGCGTAGGTCGCGCCGGCCGAATACTGGTCGCCACCGCTGACGAGTGCGACGCGTTCGGTGGTGAAGCTCGCGCCGTTCTCGCCCTTGATCAGCGTGTCTTCCAGCGACAGCTTGCCGGTGACCGCGGTAGCGACCGGATTGCCCGGGTCGAATTCGCCCAGCGCGACCGGCTTGATCATCGGCGGCGCGGCGCGCTCGACCGGCTTGGCGTTGACGTCGGGCTGCGGGTTGGCGGCCGGCGGCGGCGCGGTGATCGCCTCAGGCGGCGCGGTGTTCACCGGTTGCTCGGGCTGGCAGGCCGCGAGGCCCGTTGCCAGCAGCACCGCCACGACGGGCGTTGCCAGGAATGGAGCCGCCCACGTCGAACCGGATTTCGTCATCGCCTTGCTCACGGATCAAAGCTCCTTGCGGGTCGTGGACGCGACCGGGGGAAGTCCGTGCCGCATCAGGCGGCGTCGTCCACGAGCGGTTGCAGTTGGGGGTCGAGGGCGACACGCCCGTCGAACACGAAACAGCGGCCATCGTAATGTCGGCCGCCGACCTGCTCAAAGTAACCCAGGATGCCGCCGTCGAGCTGCAACACGTTCTGCATTCCGTCGGCCTGCATCCACACGGCCGCCTTCTCGCAACGGATGCCGCCGGTGCAGAAACTGACCACGGTGGCTTCGCGCAGCGCATCGCGATGCGGTTCCAGCGCGGCCGGCAAGTCGGTGAAATTGTCGATGGGCAGGGTCAGCGCGCCCGTGAAGGTTCCGTAACCGAACTCTTCGCGATTGCGCGTATCGAGCATCACCACGGGCTTGCCCGCGTCGTCGAAGCCCTGGTCGAGCCAGCGCGCCAGCGTGTGCGCATCGACGATCGGCGCGCGGCCGTCGGACAACGGCGAGGCGTTGTCGCGGCGGAAGCTGATGATCTCCGGCTTCACCTTCGTCTTCAGCCGGCCGAACGGCTGCGCGCGGCTGTGGCTGGACTTCACGATGAGGTCGGCGAAGCGCGCGTCGCGGCGCAGCGCGTCGAGGAAACCGTTGAGGGCGGCATCTTCGCCGGCCAGGAACAGGTTGATGCCTTCGCGCGCGACCAGGATGGTGCCGCGCAGGCCCGCGGCGTCGGCACGCTCGTGCAGGGTCTGCGCGAGTTCGGCCGGCTGGTCGATGGAAACGAAGTGGTAGGCAGCGATGTTGAGCATGCGCCTATTGTAAGGCGCGCATTCTACTTGAACTTAGCGCCGCAAGTAATTGATCAGTAAGGGTCACTCGGCGGCGTCCGGCGCAACCAGTGGGCCGCGAGGGCCAGCCAGACCAGGATCATCGCGATCACCGCCTTCTGGCTCAGCCCGCGCGGCAGGTCGCGCCACAGCGCATGCAGCCACAGCGCGGCGAAGCAGGCCACCGCCAGGCCGAAGGCCAGCGCGAAGTGCCGGCGCCAGCGCGGGTCGCGCCGCAACACCCAGCCCTGCACGAGCATGCCGAGCGTCGTACCGAGGAATGCGAGCGGTGCGCTGATCGCGTGGATGGTCGCGGCGGTCGTCAGCGCCGCTGCCCCGCCGCGATCGGTTTCGGCCCACGCCGTGACCGCCAGCGCGATCGCGCCGGCGAGGAAGAGCGACAACGCCAGCGGGCTGCGCCCTTCGCGCGTGGCCGCGCCGAAGTAGCCGATGCCGACCAGCGCCAGGCTCATCGACAGCCCGAGATAGGCCAGCTGCAGCCAGATCCCCAGCGGGCCCAGCAGGTAGAAGCTCAGCGTCGCACGGACGAACTCCAGGTCCGTGCGCAGGAACTGCATCGCGCTCGCGACCACCGCGAAGACGACCACGCCGGCCAGCGCCCACGTCCCGATCGTGCGCGTACGCGCAGCGGCGAGCTGCGCCTGCGCGACGGCCGGGACGTCGGACATCAGCGCGCTCCCATGTAATCCAGCTTGCCCACCGGCACGCCGTTGTGGCGCATCAGGGCGTAGGCGGTGGTCACGTGGAAGAAGAACTGCGGCAGGCCGTACTGGAGCAGGTAGTTGCGGCCGTCGAAGCGGCGTTCCTTCGGCGTGCCCGGGCGCAGGACGATCTCGCGCTCGCCCGCCTCTTCGAACAGCAGCGCATCCAGCCCCTCGACGAACGCCAGCGTCTTCGCGATGCGCTGGCGCAGTTCGGCGAACGTGCGCTCCTCGTCGGGCATGGCCGGCACTTCGACATCGGCCAGGCGGGCACTGACGCTCTTGGCGAAATCGCAGGCGATCTGCACCTGGCGCGCCAGCGGGAACATGTCGGGGAACAGGCGCGCATGCAGCAGCACCTCGGGGTCGTAGCCCTGCGCCTTCGCGTGCTCCTCGCTCTTGGCGAGGACCCCGTCGAGCGCGCCCAGCATGTGGCGGAATACGGGCACGCTGGCGTCGTGGAGGGACAGGGACATGGGCGACATTCCGGAAGTGAGGATGCGGCGATGTTACACGGCGGCCCCGTGCCCGCTGTGTCGTTTCGCGGCGCGTCAGGTCGTCGCCAGCTCGGTGCGCTCCCGCGCCAGCGAGCCGTACAGCGACTCCACCTGCCGCATCAACGTCTCGGAACTCCAACGGCGCGCATCGGCGGGGCCGGCCGCGGACAGGCGGGCACGCAGCTCGGGCGAACGCAGCACCTGCGCGGTCTGCTCGGCGAAGGCGTCGACGTCTTCGGGGGCGATCATCGCGCTGTGCGTGTCGCGCAGCACCATCGCCGTGCCCATCACCGCGGTGGAGACGATTGGCACACCCAGCGCCATCGCCTCGATCAGCACCAGTCCCTGCGTTTCCGTCGGCGAGGCGAAGACGAACGCATTGCCGGCCTTGTACGCATCCAGCAGCGTGGTGCGGCGATCCAGGTTGCCGAAGAAGCGCACGTTGCCTTCGATGCCAAGCTCCCCTGCCAGCCGGCGCAGGCGCGGCTCGTCCGGGCCCTCGCCCGCGATCAGGAACAGCAGCTCCGGGAACTCGCGCACCAGCCGCTTCACGACGCGCAGCAGGAAGGCGATGTTCTTCTCCAGCGACAGCCGGCTCACGGTGACCAGCGTCGGGCGCTCATCGGCGATGCCGTGCCGTGCGCGAAACCCCGCGCCGTCGCCGCCCTGGAACTCGGTGAGGTCGATGCCCGTGGGCAGCACCGTGTGCGGGGTGGTGATGCCGTAACGCTGCAATACGTCGACCATCTGCGCGCTGGGGACGATCAGGTGGTCCACGCCGTGGCACAGCTTTCGCGAGGCCGCACGCGCAACGAACCGCCCCAGCGCGGTCGGCAGCCATGGCAGGTAGTGGCCGACGTATTCCTCGAAATAAGTGTGGTAGGTCTCCACCGTTGGCACGCCGAGTTCGCGCGAGAGCGCGATGCCCATCGAATGCGCGCGGAACGGCGTATGGATGTGGATGACGTCCCACTCGCGCGAGGCCAATTGCTGGCGCACGCGGCGCGCCGCTTCGGCCCGCATCAAGCGGTCTTCAGGGTCGAAGAAGATCACCCGCGCCGGTACGCGGATCACCTCGAACTCGCCCTGCCCGTCGTGCTGTTCCTGGCCGCTGTCCGCGCCGTAGTCCGGCGCAACGATCGTCACGCCATGCCGCATCCTTGCCAGCGAGCGGGCGAAGGTGCGGATCGAGGTAGACACCCCGTTCACGCGCGGGAAGTACACGTCCGACAGCATCAGCAGGTTCATCGCGTGCATCCGCCCGGCGCAGGCCGCCGGTTTGCACGATTGCAGCGGACATTTGTTACAGGCGTGTCACACGCCCGGGAACCGGTTCACGCCATCCCCGGCTCGCCCTCCCATCGCTGCGGCCCGGCACCCTGCTCGCCCAGCACGTCGCCGGGATTGGCCAACCGGCAGCGGTCCAGCGACAGGCAGCCGCAGCCGATGCAGTCGTCCAGCGTGTCGCGCATGCGGATCAGCTCGTGGATGCGGGCATCGAGTTCGTCCCGCCAGGCGCCGGACAGGCGCGACCAGTCGCGCCGCGTGGGCGTGCGCGCCTCGGGCAGGCTCGCCAGCGCTTCGCGGATCGTCGCCAGCGGCATTCCCACGCGCTGGGCGGCGCGGATAATCGCGATCCGCCGCAGCGTGTCGCGACCGTAGCGACGCTGGTTTCCGGCGCTGCGGTGGCTGTGGATCAGGCCCTTGGCCTCGTAGAAATGCAGCGCCGATACCGCGACGCCGCTGCGCTTGGCCACCTCGCCCACGGAAAGTTCATCGACGCTCATCGGCTTGACCTCAACTTAACTTGAGGTTCTATCCTCGCCTTCGCCCTGGTTTCGAGTCAACGCATGGATACCCGCAACGCACGCGACGGCTACGTGGCACGGCCCAACTCCGCGGCATTGATGCAGGCGGTGGTGTTCGATGAATACGGCGCGCCGGACGTCCTGCGGCTGTGCGACCTCCCGCTGCCTGAGGCCGGCGCGGGCGAAGTCCGCGTGCGCGTGCGCGCGGCGGGCGTGCAGCCGGCCGATTGCGCCACGCGGAGCGGCTGGTTCGCGCAGCGCGGCATCGGAATGGCGCCGTTTCCGCGGCAGCTGGGCAACGAGTTCGCAGGCGTGGTCGATGCGGTCGGAGACGATGTCGCCTCGTTCATCGCCGGCGACGAAGTGATCGGCTGGACGAGCGCGAATGCCTACGCCGAGGCCGTCGTCGTGCCGGTGCGGCAACTGGTTCGCAAGCCGGTGATGATGTCCTGGGCCGTCGCCGGCGCGCTGTCGGCATCGGGCCAGACGGCGCATACGGCGGTGGAGGCGCTGGCGATCCGCCGTGGCGACACGGTGCTGGTGCATGGCGCCGCCGGTGGCGTGGGCACCATCGCAGTGCAACTGGCGCGGTTACGCGGCGCGCACGTCATCGGCACGGCCAGCCGCGAGAACCACGACTACCTGCGCGCCCTGGGCGCCGAACCCGTCCTGTACGGGCCGGACCTGGCACAGCGCGTGCGCACCCTCGCACCACACGGCGTGCATGCCGCGCTGGACGGCAGCGGGCGTGGCGCGCTGGATGCGTCGATCGAACTGGGCATCGATCCTTCCCGCATCGGCACGCTGGTCGATTTCGAGGACGTCCAGCGTCTGGGCGTACAGGGCATCCGCAGCGAGCGCAGCCGCGAGCGGTTGCAAGCGTTGGTCGACCTGCACGACGCCGGCCTGCTGCGCGTGCACGTGCGCGACATCTACCCCCTCGCCCATGCCGCCGTGGCGCACCGCGACGTGGAGAACGGCCACGGTCGTGGCAAGGTGGTGCTCATGGTGTACGAGACGAAGGGATTCGCGCTGTGATGGAAGGACGTCAGGACGACCCGGTGCTGTCGCCGTCGCACGAGGCGGTGCCGCCCCTCGAAGTGGCCGATGCCGCGACGGCGCATGAAAGCCTGTTCGATCGCCGTTATCGCGGCACGACGATCGGCGCGATCGTGCTCGTCGCGTTGTACGCATTCGAAGCGCTGGCGGTGGCCACCGCGATGCCTACGGTCGCGCAGGCCTTGGATGGATTGCCCCTCTACGCGCTCGCCTTCGGCGGTACGCTGGCCTCATCGGTGGTCGGCATGGTGGCGTGCGGCCGCTGGGCCGACCTGCGCGGGCCGGCGCCGCCGCTGCGGCACGGCATCGTGTGGTTCTGCCTTGGATTGCTGGTCGCCGGCATCGCGCCGTCGATGGAAGTGCTGCTGCTGGGCCGCATCGTGCAGGGCTTCGGCGGCGGCCTGATGTCGGTGGCGTTGTACGTCGCGGTCGGCCGCGTGTATCCACCGGCCATGCATCCGCGCATCTTCGCCTCGTTCGCCGCGGCATGGGTCGTGCCGGCGGTGATCGGGCCGACGATTGCCGGCGCGCTGGTCGAGCACCTCGGCTGGCGATGGGTGTTTCTGTCGGTGCCATTGCTCGCACTGGCTGCCGCCGCGTTCGTGCTGCCGGCGGTCCGCGGGCTGGGCGCCGTGGACGGGCACGCGCCCGAAGACGAAGGCGTTCCGCCTCATCGCCTGGCCTGGGCCATCGGTGCGGCGTCCAGCGCGCTTGCGTTGCATTACGCAGGGCAACTGCGACATGCCGGCGGCGCGGCGATGCTGGCGGTTTCGGCGGTCGCCCTGCTGGTCTGCGCCTGGCACCTGCTGCCTGCCGGCACCCTGCGCGCCGCACGCGGATTGCCGACGGTGGTGATCATGCGCGGCATCGCGTCGGGCGCGTTCTTCGGCACGGAAGTGTTCATTCCGCTGCTGCTTTCGCGCGAACGCGGCCTGTCGCCGACGATGGCCGGCGCCGCGCTCACGCTCGGTGCGCTGGGGTGGTCGGCAGGTTCGTGGTATCGCAGCCGGCCATCGCAACCGTTCGCGCCGTCGCAACTGCTGCGCATGGGCATGTCGATGATCGTGGCCGGCATCGCAGGCGTCGCCTGCGTCGTATCGCCGGTGGTGCCGGTGCCCGTGGGGATCGTCGGCTGGATCGCCGCCGGCTTCGGCATGGGACTGCTGTTCCCGACGCTGTCGGTGCTCATCCTGGAACTGTCGCCCCGCAACCGCCAGGGCGTGAACTCCTCCGCGCTCCATCTGTGCGATGCGTTGTTCACCGCGACGGTACTGGCGGTGGGCGGCTCGGTGTTCGCGGCGTTGCTGACGCGCGCGCCGTCGATGGCGTACCTGGTGGGCTTCGCGATCTCGGCGTTGCTCGCCCTGCTGGGCGCGGTGCTGGCCTCGCGCGTGCGGCCGTCGAGCTAGGCCGCTTCCGCTGCGCGCGACCAGCGCCAGCCGATGATGACGCCGGCCATCCCGACGCCGACCGCAAGCACGGTGCCGACCGTGTTCTGCGGGCCATACGCGAGGATGAGCCATACCACGAAGCCGGTCACCGCGAGGCAGGCCACCATGCGCCACGAACGCACGGAATCCAGCGCGAGTTCCAGCACGAACTCCAGCACTTCCCCGATCACCGACATCGCCGCGTCCCTGCCGCGTGCGCGGCATTGATTCCCCGCCGACAGCCTAGCCGCCCGGCCCGCGCATCGCCATCACCTCGCGACGCGGCGGCGCGCCGAACAGGCGGCGGTACTCGCGGCTGAACTGCGACGGGCTTTCGTACCCCACGCGATGACTCGCGGCCGCCGCTTCGATGCCGTCCACCAGCATCAGGCGACGCGCCTCCTGCAGGCGCAGTTGCTTCTGGTACTGCAGCGGCGTCATCGCGGTGGCGGCCTTGAAACGCTCGTGCAGCGAGGACGCGCTCATGTGCGCCGCTGCGGCGAGCTGCTCGATGCGCAGCGGTTCGTGGTAACGCTGCCGGATCAGGTCGATGGCGCGCGCGACGCGTTGCGACGGGCCTTCCACGTCGCACAGTTCGCGCAGGCGTTCGCCGAGTTCGCCGGTGAGCACGCGGTAGTGGATCTCGCGCGTGGCCAGCGGCGCGAGCACCGCCGCTTCTTCGGGTGTATCGAGCAGACGCACCAGCCGCAGCACGGCGTCGAGCAGCGTGGGGCTGGTGCGTCCGATGAACACCGCGCGGCCGCCGCGGCGGGTTGCGCGTTCGGCCGGCACCTGCATCAGCATTTCGTTGACCAGCGCGGTGTCGATGTCGATGCGCAGGCACAGGTACGGCGACTGCTGCGTGGCTTCCAGGATCTGCCCGGTGATCGGCAGCGACATCGACACGACCAGGTAGTTCAGTGCGTCGTAGTGGAAGACCTCATCGCCCAGCAGCGCCCGCTTGCTGCCCTGCACGACCACGCACAGGCTCGGGTGGTAGACCGTGGGCAAGGGCTGCGAGGGTTCGCTGGCGCGGATCAGCGACAGGCCCGGCACGGCGGATTCGTGTAATCCATCGCCGGGGATGTTTCGGGCAATCCGGTCGGCGAGCTCGGCCTGCTGCGCTTCCATGCCGTGCGGCGCGGCGATGACGTTGGAGGCTCTCGCATTCATGGTTTTCGCCTTGGGTGGGCACGAAGCGATTATGCGCCGGCTGTGCGGCGCGCCAAGGATGCGACAGGCATCGCCGGAGGATCGGGCAAGGATCGCAGAGCAATGGGCTAACGCCTGAAGGCACGCGGGGAGGAGCATGTGTCCCACGCCCCCACCCTCCCCGGAGAAACGCATGAACGTTCCCTTCCCCCGTCGCACGCTGGGCCGCCAGGGCCTGGTCGTATCCGCCATCGGCCTGGGCTGCATGGGCATGTCCGATTTCTACGGCCCCAGCGATGAATCCGACAACCTCGCCGTGCTGAACCACGCGCTCGACATCGGCGTGAACTTCCTCGACACCGCCGACATGTACGGCGTGGGCCGCAACGAGGAGCTGCTCGCCAAGGTGCTGCGCACCCGCCGCGATGAGGTGATGCTGGCCACGAAGTTCGGCAACGTGCGCGCGCCCAACGGCGATTTCCTCGGCATCGACGGTTCGCCGCAGTACGTGGCCGCCGCCTGCGATGCCAGCCTCAAGCGCCTTGGCGTGGACCACATCGACCTGTACTACCAGCACCGCGTCGATCCGAAGGTGCCGATCGAAGACACCGTCGGCGCGATGGCGCGTCTGGTCGAAGCCGGCAAGGTGCGTCATCTGGGCCTGTCGGAAGCGTCCGGTGCGACCGTGCGCCGCGCGGCGGCCGTGCATCCCATCGCCGCACTGCAGAGCGAATACTCGCTGTGGACGCGCGATGTCGAGAACGACGCGCTCCTGGCGTGCCGCGAACTGGGCATCGGCTTCGTGGCGTACAGCCCGCTTGGACGCGGCTTCCTCACCGGCGCGATCCAGAACACCGACACGCTCGCCGACAACGACTGGCGCCGCCAGAACCCCCGCTTCCAGGACGGCAACATCGACCAGAACCAGCGCCTCGTGCAGGCAGTGACCGACCTGGCGCGCGAACGCGATGCCACCCCTGCGCAGTTGGCGCTGGCCTGGCTGCTGCATCGCGGCCCGGACATCGTGCCGATCCCCGGTACGCGCCGCGTTTCGCGACTGGACGAAAACGCCGGCGCCGCGCGCATCGACCTGACGCTGGCCGAACAGCGCCGGCTGGATGAAGTGCTCGCCACGCACGAAGTCGCCGGTACGCGCTATCCGGCCGCGAACATGGCGTCGATCAACGCCTGACTCCCTGCCGGCGCCGCACGCGCCGGCTTGCCTTGAAACCGTCCAGCGCGGCCGGCGCATCCGGCCGCGACGGGACTTTGCATCCGCAAATCCGGAGATACCCCGATGTCCGACATTCAAACCACCCTCCCCCTCGACATTGCCGGCAAGGTCGTCGCCATCACCGGCGCCAGCAGTGGCATCGGCGAAGCGACCGCGCTGCGCCTGGCGCAGCATGGCGCGATCCTCGCGCTCGGCGCGCGCCGCACCGACCGGCTCGAAGCGATCGCCGCGCGCATCCGCGACAACGGCGGCGACGTGCTCGTCCAATCGCTGGATGTCACGCAGCGCGAACAGGTCGAGGCCTTCATCCAGGCGACGATCGCCCGCTTCGGCCGCGTCGACGTACTGGTCAACAATGCCGGCGTGATGCCGCTTTCGCGCATGGCCGACCTGAAAGTCGACGAATGGGAGCGCATGGTCGACGTCAACGTGAAGGGCGTGCTGTTCGGCATCGGCGCGGTGTTGCCGTCGATGAACGAACGCCGCGCCGGCCAGATCGTCAACGTGTCCTCCGTCGCCGGTCGCGCCGTCTTCGCCACCGCCGCCGTGTACTGCGCGACGAAGTTCGCCGTGCACGCGCTGTCGGAAGGACTGCGCCAGGAGTCACCCTTCCTGCGCGTGACGACCATCGCACCGGGCGCGGTGGAATCCGAACTCACCAGCACCATCTCCGACCCCGCGATGAAGCGCGAAGTCGACGAGGTGTTCCGCAAGGACATGCTGCCGGCCGACGCCATTGCACGCGCCATTGCCTTCGCGATCGGCCAGCCCGGCGATGTCGACGTCAACGAACTGCTCGTGCGTCCGACCGCGCAGGCGTACTGATTCCGCCGCTCAGTCGCCTTTCTGGTACGTCCCGATCACCTGCGCCTGTTCGATCACATGGCCTTCCATGGCCTCGAGCAGGCGCAGCTTGTCGACGTCGCCGAGATCCGGCAGTTCGATGTCCAGCGCATACAGCTTGAAGAAGTAGCGATGCCGGCCGATCGGCGGGCACGGACCGCCGTAGCCTGCGCGCTGCCAGCCGTTCTGGCCGGCTTTCGTGCCGTACGGAAGGCTTTCGGCGGCCAGGTTTTCCGCAAGGCCGGTCGAACTGGCCGGCAGGTTGTAGAGCACCCAGTGCACGAACACACGCTTGGGCGCTGCGGGATCGGGTGCATCGGGATCCTCGACGATCAACGCAAGACTGCGCGTGCCTTCGGGCACGCCGGTCCAGCGCAGTTCGGGGGAAATGTCCTGCCCCTCGCACGTGAACTGCCTCGGGATCTTCGCGTTGTGCTCGAAGGAAGGCGAACTGATCTGGAAGGCCATGCGCGACTCCTTGCCCGATCCGCAGGCACCGGGACTACGCTGGATTCTAGGCACGCCCGCGCGGGCGCCATCACCGGCACCTAACGTTTCGATGTCACTGCGCGCCGCAGGTTGTTGCGCGCCTGCGCGTCCAGGCGCTGGTGGAAGAACGGCGTGAGGTAGATGCGTTCGCGGCCCAGCAGCGATTTGAGGAAGCGCTTGCGGTTGATGCGGAACAGCCATCCGGGCACGACGGCTCGGTATTCGGCCGCGATCCCGCGATCGTAGGCATCGAACACGGACGGCTCCGCGCCGAGGATCGCCATGTCGCAATCCAGGAACAACGCCGCTTCCTCGTCGACGTCGTTCGGCTCCAGCACGCCATGGCGCGCGGTGAGTTCGATCAACTGCTTCACGCGCGCGACATCGACCATGCCATGCGGCATGAACCGGGCAATGTGCTCGTCGGCCAGTTCGGCCGACCGCGTCTCGTTGTCCTTGCGGCCGGCTTCGTAGATCGCGTCGTGGTAGAGCACCGCCAGCGCGACTTCCGCCGGCTGCGTCCAGCCCGGCCCTTGCGAGGCCTCGTGGTAATGGCGCAGCACTTCGCGCACGTGCTCGAAGTTGTGGTACGCCCGCGGCGGCGTGGCGTAGGCGGCTTCGAGCGCGGCACGTTGGGGCTGCGGAAGGTCGAACGGCAGGGTCAGCGACATGACGTTGCGTCGGGGAAGCGTGGCGTCATTGTCGCGCGCAGCAGCCGCGGCGTCATGCCCACCTGGCGCCGTCGGCCCCGAATGGCTGACCTCCACCGTCACGCGATCGCGTTTATGCTTGGGACGTAGCCCGGGGACGAGGGTGGGCAAGCATGTCATGGGTGCAGATCGCGTGGCCGATGCTCGCTGCCGCCAGCCTGACGCTGGGGCTGATCCATGCCCTGATCTGGATCCGCCAGCGCTCGGCGCCGCAGCACCTGGCCTTCGCGTGCGCGGCGGTGTCGCTGTCGGTGATGGCGATACTGGAGATGCTCGCGCTGCATGCCCGCGCGCCCGCCGAGCTGGGCGCACTGATCCGATGGATGCACGTGCCGGTGACCCTGCTGGTCGTCTCGCTGGTGAGCTTCGTCCGCCTGTCCTTCGGCACGAAGTATTTCGCCCTGGCCGCGGTCGCGCTGGCGCTGCGCCTGACCGGGCTGGTGGCGAACTTCACCAGCGGGGTGAACCTCAACTTCGCCACCATCCAAGAAGTCGGACGCGTGCGCTGGCCCGGGGATGTGTGGATCGCCTACCCGATCGGCTCGCCCAATCCCTGGGTGATCCTGGGCCAGCTCAGCAACCTGATGCTCGCCGTCTACATGGCGATGATCCTGGTCCACACGCTGCGCTCGGACGACGCCCAGCTGCGCCGGCACGCGGTGATCATCTGCGGCGGCTGGCTGCTGTTCATCGGCCTGATGATGACCGCTGCGCTCGTGATGACGCTCAACATCGGCAAGACGCCCTTCATCGGCACGCCGAGCTTCGTGTTCGTCATCGCGGCGATGAGCTACCAGCTCGGCTCGAACCTGATCGAATCCAACCGCCTGGCCGCGAAACTGCGTGAAAGCGAACTGGCGCGGCTGCAGGGCGAACGCGACCTGCAGCACGCCGCCGACGCCGCGGGGCTCGGCCTGTGGTCGTGGAACGTCCCCGACGACCGCATCGTCGGCTCGCCCAAGGTACGCGAGTGGTTCGGCGAGCACGAGGGCGACTGCGAGCTGTCGAGCGCGATGCGCCACATCCACCCCAACGACCGCCCGCAACTGCGCAGCGCCATCGAGGAAGCCTGGCAATCGGGATCGTTCACCGCGACGTTCCGGCTGGCGCGCAGCGGGCCCGAGTGCTGGCTCACGATCACCGGCGAGATCGAGTTCGACGAGGAGGGCCGCGCACTGGCCATGCACGGCGTTGCACGCGACGAGACCGACCGCCGGATGTCGGGCGAGCGCTTCCGCGCCCTGCTGGAGGCCGCGCCGAGCGCGATCCTGCTCATCGACGGCGGCGGCCGCATCTGCCTGCTCAATGCCGAGGTCGAACGCATGTTCGGTTACGCGCGCGACGAACTGCTGGGGCGCGACATCGAGCGTCTGGTGCCCAAGTCCATGCGCACCGCCCACGTGGGCCATCGCCACATGTACAGCCTGGGGCCGACCAAGCGCGTGATGGGCAACGGGCACGAACTCCGCGGCCTGCGCCAGGACGGCACGGAGTTCCCGATCGAGGTGGGCCTGAATCCGATCCGCTTCGGCGACCAGACGCTGACGCTGGCCGCGGTGACCGACACGTCCGAACGCCAGCGCAAGGACGCCGAACTCTCGCTGCGTCGCGACGAGGTCGCGCACCTGTCGCGCGTGACCATGCTGGGCGAGCTGTCCGGTTCGCTCGCTCATGAACTCAACCAGCCGCTGGCCGCGATCCTCAGCAACGCGCAGGCGGCGCAGCGCATGCTGCGGCGCAACCCGGAGGACCTGTCCGAGATCGGCGACATCCTTTCGGACATCGTCGAGAACGACCGTCGCGCGGGCGACGTCATCCGCCGCCTGCGCACGCTGCTGCGCAAGGGTTCGCAGGAGCTGGCGCGCATCGACATCAACGACACCGTGCGCGACTGCATGCGCCTGCTGCGCAACGACCTGCGCAACCGCGACGTCGTGGTCGTGCTGGACCTCGCCCCCGGCTTACCGCCGATCGAGGGCGACCAGGTGCAGTTGCAGCAGGTGCTGCTGAACCTGATCTTCAACGCCTGCGACGCGATGGCCGCCGAGGAAAGCCGTCACCTCACCGTGCACTCGCTGGTTCGCCGCGACCACGTTCGCCTGACGGTGTCGGACGACGGCCCGGGCATTCCGGCGGGCATGCACGAGCGCATCTTCGAACCGTTCCAGACCACCAAGACCAACGGCCTGGGGCTGGGCCTGGCGATCTGCCGCACCATCGTCGAGTCGCACCGCGGCCGCTTGTGGGCGGAGAACGGCGCCGGCGGTCGCGGCGCGCACCTGCATATCGAGTTGCCGCGCGCGATGTGAGGTTCTCGCGGCCGCGTCGCGGATTGCGGGCTGCATTTCCAGTTGCGGAGCGCCTGAGCAAGATGGGATTCCAGCTTTCGCTGGAATGACGGCGAAGGTGGTCATCGCGGCGGGAATGCCCGCGCGTTACATTCCAGCGTCCGCTGGAATGACGATCACGCCACGTGCGCCCGCTCCGCAAGGCGCACCAGCTCGGCCACCGACCGCACCCCCAACTTGTGCATCACGTGCGAGCGATGCACCTTGATCGTCTTCTCCACGATGCCCAGGTCCGCCGCGATCTGCTTGTTGAGCCGCCCTGCCAGCACGTGCTGCAGTACCTCGCGCTCGCGCGGCGTCAACACCGCGAAACGCATCGCCACCCGGCACTGCTCTTCGGCCTGGTCGCGCGCGCGCTGGTCGTGCTCCAGCGCGCGCGTCACCGCGTCGATCAGCGCATCGGCCTCCACCGGCTTGGTGAGGAAGTCGATCGCCCCGCACTTCATCGCGCAGACGGAACTGTGCACGTCGCCGCAGCCGGTAAGGAATATCACCGGGCACGCGATGCCGCGGCTTCCCAGCAGCGCCTGCGTCTGCAGGCCGTCCATCTCGGGCATCGAAAGATCCAGCACGACGCAGCCGGGAAGGTCCGGGTCGTAACGTTCCAGGAATTCGCGCGTGGATTGGCTGGCCGCCACCTCGAACCCTTCGGTTCGAAGGATGCGCCCCAGCGCCACGAGGACGTCGCTGTCATCGTCGACCGTGTGAACGACTGCGGACATCGGACCACTCCTTGAGAGCCAATCGATGCAGACGCCGGACGGGCGATTATTCGGACAATCCAGCGAGCTCGTCCAGTACTTCCTTGCACCGCATGTGAAGACGTCTTCACATCAGCAAGAAGCGTGCCGACGCGCCATGTCTGCTTCACTAGGGCCAAGGGCCAATTGAACGCTTTTACGACGTGCCCTCTAGTGGCCGCATGACCCGGCGCCCACTCACGATCGCCGTCGTGGACGATGAGGAAGACGTCCGCCACGCACTGCATCGCCTGCTTCGGTCCGCGGGATTTGAAGTGCTCGTCTATGCGACCGGCACCGATTTCCTGCGCCATGCACGCGAGAGCGCGCCGCATTGCGTCGTGCTCGATCTCCACATGGCGGGAATGACCGGCTTCGACGTGCAGAGCCAGTTGCAGGCGTGGGCGCTGCCGCTTCCCGTGGTGGTGCTGACCGGCAACGACACCGTCGAAGGTCGCAAGCGCGCACTCGACGGTGGCGCCAAGGCGTTCCTCAGCAAGCCGGTGGACGACGAAACGCTGATCGGCGCGATCCTTGATGCGGTGAAACCGCATGGAACCAGCGCATGAACGCGAATGCCGAAGGCACGACCATGAGCCGAGCCAATACCCATGCCCGCAACCCACGTTCCGCGCACGCAGCCCGCCACGGCATCGCGCGCAGGGCAACGCGCACCGCGCTGGCACTGGCGCTGGCGCAACCGTGCCTGGCGCACGCCTCGCTGCTCAGCGGCGAAGCGCTCGACACCGCGGCGAACGTCGTCGCGTGGGTGGCGCTTCTGATCGTGCCGGTCGTGCTGATCGCGGCGTTCTGGATCGTGCACATCCTTCCCGAGCGCATCGCCGAGAAACGCAGGCATCCGCAGCTGGATGCCATCAAGACGCTCTGCCTGCTCTCGCTGTTCTTCGGCGGCCTGCTATGGCCGCTGGCGTGGCTGTGGGCGTACACCAAGCCGGTGCTGCACAAGATGGCGTACGGGACCGACACGGCCGACCATCACGGCCACGGCGGCGATGCGCTGTCGCCGCTGCACGACGCGAAGGTCGCACCCGAACCCGAGGCGGTCGTGGAGCCTGTCGCGCAAACGCAGGGCCGTGCCACGGAAACGCAGGCGGAAGTGGACGAGATGCGGCGCCGTATCCGCTCGCTGGAAATGGCCCTCGCGATGGGCGGCAAGCCCGGCGAGCGCACGGCGCGCACCACGCCCGGCGGCGACGAGGAGTAAGCCATGGAAATCATCCTGCTGCTGATCTACTCGGGCATCGTCTGGCTGATCTTCTTCAAGTTCAAATGGCTGCCGTGGAACTTCGTGTCGCAGATCATCGTCGTGTCGCTGCCGATCTTCGCGCTGACGGCGATGATCCTGATCCTCAACGTCGTGGCGCCCTCGTCGTCGGACGTGCGCGTGATCAACTACGTGGTGCAGGTGGTACCGCGCGTGACCGGCCGCGTGATCGAGGTCCCGGTGGAAGCCAATCGCCCGCTGAAGAAGGGCGACGTGCTGTTCCGTATCGACCCGGTGCCGTTCCAGCAGAACCTCGCCGCACTGGAAGCCAAACTGCCGGAAATGTCGGCCAAGCTCGACAGCGCGCAGGCCTACCAGCGCGAGTTGAACGAACAGCTGCGTTCGGCGCGTTCCACGACGGACGCCCTGCACTCGCGCCTGGCGCTTGCGGAAAAGCGCGAACGCCAGACCGCGGAACTGGCGGTGACGGGCGCCGGTTCCAAGTTCGACCACGAACAGGCCCAGACGGAAGCTGCGAGCCTGCGCGCCGAACTGGCCTCGGGCACCGCGCAGATGGCGCAGGTGCAGCAGAAGCTGTCGGCCACCACGAAGGACGGACAACTGTCGGAGATCGCCCAGGCGCGCGCGGCGGTCGAACAGCTCAAGGCGCAGATCGTCGATGCGCGCTGGGAGCTGGAACAGACCACGGTCTACGCCCCGGCCGACGGCACCGTCGTCAACCTGCAGCTGCGCGAAGGGTCCTTCGCCGCGCAACTGCCGCTGACGCCGGTGATGAGCTTCGTGGAGAAGGAGCAGATCGTGCTGGCGATGTTCGCGCAGAACGAACTGGCCAATGTCGCGCCCGGGAACGAGGCGGAAATCGCGCTGAAGACGCACCCCAACCGGATCATCAAATGCGCGGTGGACTCGGTGGTCTGGGCCTCGGGCACCGGGCAGCTGCCGATCAGCGGCATGGTGCCGCAGAGCGGTACGACGCCGCTTCCGCTGGGGCGCATCGCCGTGCGCCTGAAGCCCAC
>Ga0209676_1000441_pt1 | contig 70795 bp, 55 predicted proteins | sample AraplaCvi_mLB_r2_FD_184282 | JGI IMG/M metagenome (GOLD analysis project Ga0209676, IMG submission 184282) | Arabidopsis root microbial communities from North Carolina, USA - plate scrape MF_Cvi_mLB_r2 (SPAdes) (version 2) | ecosystem: Host-associated > Plants > Roots > Endosphere | place: USA...
AGCTGACCCCGGATTTCGAGATGGCCGAGTTCAAACGTCAGGACCTGGTGTACGAGAAAGAAGATCTGCTGATCTCCGGCCCCGGCAAAAACCCTGATTACAACTTCTATCGTGTTGCAGGTATGGCAATCGCTGGCAAGCCGAAAGGCGCTGCGCAGAACGAAGCCGAACCGATCAACGTGAAGAGCTTGCTGCCTTAAGGAAGAACGATGGAATTCGCTTTCTATTTCGCATCGGGTATTGCTGTGGTGTCCACGCTGCGTGTGGTCACCAACACCAACCCCGTGCACGCCCTGCTCTACCTGATCATCTCGTTGATCGCCGTGGCCATGACCTTCTTCGCCCTCGGCGCGCCGTTCGCCGGTGTGCTGGAAGTGATCGCCTACGCCGGCGCCATCATGGTGCTGTTCGTGTTCGTGGTGATGATGCTCAACCTCGGCCCGGCCTCGGTGCAGCAGGAACGCACCTGGCTCAAGCCCGGCATCTGGGCAGGACCGGTGATTCTCGCCGCGCTGCTGCTGGCCGAACTGCTGTATGTGCTGTTCGCTCACCAGAGCGGCCAGGCCATCGGCCACACCACCGTAGACGCGAAAGCCGTGGGCATCAGCCTGTTCGGCCCGTACCTGCTGGTGGTCGAACTCGCCTCGATGCTGCTGCTCGCCGCAGCCGTCACGGCGTTCCATTTGGGCCGTAACGAGGCGAAGGAGTAAGACATGCCTGCTATCCCTCTCGAACATGGATTGGCCGTTGCCGGGATCCTGTTCTGCCTTGGTCTGGTCGGCCTGATGGTCCGCCGCAACATTTTGTTCGTGTTGATGAGTCTGGAAGTGATGATGAACGCCTCTGCCCTGGCCTTCATCGTTGCGGGCGCCCGCTGGGCGCAGCCGGATGGACAGATCATGTTCATCCTGGTGATCAGCCTTGCAGCGGCCGAGGCCAGTATTGGCCTGGCGATCCTGCTGCAACTGTATCGCCGCTTCCACACGCTCGATATCGACGCTGCCAGTGAGATGCGCGGATGAACCTGATCTTTCTGACTTTCGTATTCCCTCTGATCGGTTTCCTGCTCCTGTCGTTCTCCCGTGGACGCTGGTCGGAAAACCTCTCGGCGCTGATCGGCGTGGGTTCCATTGGCTTGTCGGCGATTGTCGCTGCCTATGTCATCTGGCAGTTCAACGTCGCACCTCCCGAAGGCGGTCACTACACCTTGGTGCTGTGGCAGTGGATGGCGGTCGAAGGCTTCAAGCCTGACTTCGCCCTCTACGTCGACGGCCTGTCGATCACCATGCTCGGCGTGGTGGTGGGCGTCGGTTTCCTGATCCACCTGTTCGCGTCCTGGTACATGCGCGGTGAAGCGGGCTACTCGCGCTTCTTCTCGTACACCAACCTGTTTATCGCCAGCATGCTGTTCCTGGTGCTCGGCGATAACCTGTTGTTCCTGTACTTCGGCTGGGAAGGCGTGGGCCTGTGCTCGTACCTGTTGATCGGTTTCTACTACAGCAATCGCAACAACGGTAACGCCGCACTCAAGGCTTTCATCGTCACCCGCATCGGCGACGTGTTCATGGCCATCGGCCTGTTCATCCTGTTCCAGCAAGTGGGCACGCTGAACATCCAGGAACTGCTGGTGCTGGCACCGCAGAAATTCCAGGTCGGCGACTTCTGGATCACTCTGGCAACGCTGATGCTGCTGGGTGGTGCGGTCGGTAAATCGGCGCAACTGCCGCTGCAAACCTGGCTGGCGGACGCAATGGCCGGTCCTACTCCGGTTTCGGCACTGATCCACGCCGCAACCATGGTGACCGCCGGTGTCTACCTGATCGCCCGTACTCACGGCCTGTTCACCCTGGCGCCGGAAATCCTGCACCTGGTGGGCATCGTCGGTGGCGTGACTCTGGTTCTCGCAGGCTTCGCCGCGCTGGTACAAACCGACATCAAACGTATCCTCGCCTATTCGACCATGAGCCAGATCGGCTACATGTTCATGGCGCTGGGCGTGGGTGCATGGGATGGCGCGATTTTCCACCTGATGACCCACGCCTTCTTCAAGGCCCTGCTGTTCCTTGCTTCCGGTGCGGTGATCGTTGCCTGCCACCACGAGCAGAACATCTTCAAGATGGGCGGTCTGTGGAAGAAACTGCCACTGGCCTACGCCAGCTTCATCGTCGGTGGTGCTGCGCTGGCCGCTCTGCCACTGGTCACCGCGGGCTTCTACTCCAAGGACGAAATTCTTTGGGAAGCGTTTGCCAGCGGTAACCACGGTCTGCTCTACGCAGGTCTGGTCGGTGCGTTCATGACTTCGCTGTACACCTTCCGCCTGATCTTCATCACGTTCCACGGTGAAGCCAAGACCGAAGCCCACGCCGGTCACGGTATCGCTCACTGGCTGCCGCTGTCGGTGCTGATCGTGTTGTCGACTTTCGTCGGCGCCATGATCGTGCCACCGCTGCACGGCGTTCTGCCAGAAAGCGTTGGCCATGCGGGTGGCGAAGCCAAGCACAGTCTGGAAATCGCCTCGGGCGCCATCGCTCTGGCCGGTATCCTGCTGGCAGCGCTGCTGTTCCTCGGCAAGCGTCGCTTCGTCACGGCGATCGCCAACAGCGGCATCGGCCGTTTCCTTTCGGCCTGGTGGTTCGCTGCCTGGGGCTTCGACTGGATCTACGACAAACTGTTCGTCAAGCCCTACCTTGCGATCAGCCATGTACTGCGCAAAGACCCGCTCGACCAGACCATCGGTCTGATCCCGCGTATGGCCAAGGGTGGTCACACTGCCCTGAGCCGCACCGAGACCGGTCAGCTGCGTTGGTACGCTGCTTCGATGGCTGCGGGTGCCGTGCTGGTGATCGGCGCCATCGTGCTGGTAGCGGTCTGATATGAACCTTGCGAATTTGCGAAAGGAAACGAGCCCGTCATGATTCTGCCTTGGCTAATCCTGATCCCCTTCATCGGCGGCCTGCTGTGCTGGATGGCTGAGCGCTTCGGCGCCACCCTCCCGCGCTGGATTGCGCTGTTGACCATGACCCTGGAACTCGCACTCGGCCTCTGGCTGTGGGCCCACGGTGACTATTCATTCGCACCGGCGCCGGGCGCCGATCCGACCTGGGCGCTTGAGTTCAAGCATGTCTGGATCCAGCGTTTCGGCATCAACGTGCACCTGGCCCTCGACGGCCTGTCGCTGTTGATGATCCTGCTGACCGGTCTGCTGGGTATCCTCTCGGTACTCTGCTCGTGGAAAGAGATTCAACGTCACGTTGGCTTCTTCCACCTGAACCTGATGTGGATCCTGGGCGGTGTCGTCGGCGTGTTCCTCGCCCTCGACCTGTTCATGTTCTTCTTCTTCTGGGAAATGATGCTGGTGCCGATGTACTTCCTCATCGCGCTCTGGGGTCACAGTTCTTCGGACGGCAAGAAAACCCGGATCTACGCAGCGACCAAGTTCTTCATCTTCACTCAGGCTTCCGGCCTGATCATGCTGGTGGCGATCCTCGGTCTGGTGCTGGTCAACTTCAACAACACTGGCGTGATTACCTTCAACTACGCCGACCTGTTGAAAACCAAGATGTCGATGACCACCGAGTACATCCTGATGCTCGGCTTCTTCATCGCCTTCGCGGTCAAGCTGCCAGTGGTTCCGTTCCACTCCTGGCTGCCTGACGCTCACGCCCAGGCGCCGACTGCCGGTTCCGTCGACCTCGCCGGTATCCTGCTGAAAACCGCGGCCTACGGCCTGCTGCGTTTCGCCCTGCCGCTGTTCCCGAACGCTTCGGCCGAGTTTGCGCCGATCGCCATGACCCTCGGTCTGATCGGGATCTTCTACGGCGCGTTCCTCGCTTTCGCCCAAACCGACATCAAGCGTCTGATCGCCTTCTCTTCCGTTTCCCACATGGGCTTCGTGTTGATCGGCATCTACTCCGGCAGCCAACTGGCGCTGCAAGGTGCAGTGATCCAGATGCTCGCGCACGGTCTGTCGGCAGCGGCACTGTTTATCCTCAGCGGTCAGTTGTACGAGCGTCTGCACACTCGGGACATGCGTGAGATGGGTGGCCTGTGGTCGCGCATCGCCTACCTGCCGGCCATCAGCCTGTTCTTCGCTGCGGCGTCGCTGGGCTTGCCGGGTACCGGTAACTTTGTCGGCGAGTTCCTGATCCTGATCGGTTCCTTCGCCAGCGCTCCATGGGTCACGGCGATTGCCACGTCCGGTCTGGTGTTCGGTTCGGTCTACTCGCTGATCATGATCCACCGTGCCTACTTCGGCCCGTCGAAATCCGACGCGGTGCTGCATGGCATGGACGCGCGCGAACTGATCATGGTGCTCGGTCTGGCGGTGCTGCTGATTTACCTCGGCGTCTACCCGCAACCGTTCCTCGACACCTCTGCCGCCACCATGCATGGCGTGCAGCAGTGGCTCGGCACCGCCTTCTCTCAACTCGCTTCGGCCCGGTAAGAGCGCTATGGAATTCACGATTCAACACTTTATTGCGCTTGCGCCACTGTTGATCACCAGCCTCACCATTATCGTGGTGATGCTGGCGATCGCCTGGCGCCGCAACCACTCGCAGACCTTCCTGATTTCGGTGGCGGGGCTGAACCTGGCCCTGCTGTCGATCCTGCCTGCGTTGAAAGTCGCGCCTCTGGCCGTGACCCCATTGCTGCAGGTCGATGCCTTCGCCTGCCTGTACATGGCGATGATCCTGGTTGCCACCCTCGCCTGCGTCACCCTCGCCCACGCCTACCTCGGTGATGGCGGTTCGGGTTACCCGGGCAATCGCGAAGAACTGTACCTGCTGATCCTGATGGCCGCCGCCGGTGGTCTGGTCCTGGTCAGCGCGCAACATCTGGCCGGTTTGTTCATCGGTCTGGAATTGCTCTCGGTACCGGTCTACGGTCTGGTGGCTTACGCCTTCTTCAACAAGCGTTCGCTGGAAGCCGGCATCAAGTACATGGTGCTGTCGGCCGCCGGTTCCGCGTTCCTGCTGTTCGGTATGGCGCTGCTGTACGCCGACGCCGGTTCGCTGAGCTTCGTCGGCATCGGTCAGGCCCTGGCCGCGACCGGTCTGCCTAGCCCGCTGGCGCAACTGGGCCTGGGCATGATGCTGATTGGTCTGGCGTTCAAGCTGTCGCTGGTTCCGTTCCACTTGTGGACGCCGGACGTTTACGAAGGTGCTCCGGCACCGGTGGCGGCATTCCTCGCGACCGCTTCGAAGGTTGCCGTGTTTGCGGTGATGGTGCGTCTGTTCCAGCTCTCCCCTGCCGCCAGCAGTGGCGTGCTGAGCGATGTGCTCAGCGTGATCGCAGTTGCCTCGATCCTGTTCGGTAACCTGCTGGCCCTGACCCAGAGCAACCTCAAGCGTCTGCTCGGTTATTCGTCCATCGCGCACTTCGGCTATCTGCTGATCGCACTGGTGGCGAGCAAGGGTCTGGCGGTGGAAGCCATCGGCGTGTACCTGGTCACCTACGTGATCACCAGCCTCGGCGCCTTCGGCGTGATCACCCTGATGTCCTCGCCGTACAACGGCCGCGACGCTGACGCGCTGTACGAGTACCGCGGCCTGTTCTGGCGCCGTCCTTACCTGACCGCCGTGCTGACTGTGATGATGCTGTCCCTGGCCGGTATTCCGCTGACCGCTGGCTTCATCGGCAAGTTCTACATCATCGCCAGCGGCGTCGAAACGCGTCAGTGGTGGCTGGTCGGCGCACTGGTGCTGGGCAGCGCCATCGGCGTCTTCTACTACCTGCGCGTGATGGTCACCCTGTACCTGATCGAGCCTAACCTGCGTCGCCACGACGCTCAGCTGCACTGGGAACAGAAGGCAGGTGGCGTGATGCTGCTGGCCATCGCCCTGGTCGCGTTCTTCCTGGGTGTGTACCCGCAGCCGTTGCTGGTGCTGGTACAACAGGCGGGTCTGGCGGGCTGATTGCCTGGCTGGTCTGGCTACACATGAAAACGGCACCTTCGGGTGCCGTTTTTTGTTTGTACCCGGGTGCATCGCAAACCCTTGTAGAAGTGGGCCTGCTCACGATGGTGTCATGTCAGTTGAAAATCCGCCGTCTGACCCAGCGCTTTCGCGAGCAGGCTCGCTCCCACATTGGATCAGTGCTACTCAAGATCGGTGGCACCAAAAATCCCTGTGGGAGCGAGCCTGCTCGCAAAAGCGGCAGATCAGGCAGCAAAAAAACGGCACCTTCCGGTGCCGTTCGCCTTTCACACTTCCACTATCACTTACGCGCATCCGCCCACGATTTCAGCAGTTCGCTATAGCTCACGGTTTCACCCTTCGGCTTCTCGTTCGCCAGTTTCGGTTTCGGTGCGCCCGGCTGGTCGAACCAGTATTGCGCGTCGCGCTCCGGGTTCATCTTCGGCGCGCAAGTGGCCTGGGCCTTGGAGCGTTCGAGACGGGTCATGATCGCGTCCTGATCCTTGGCCAAACCATCGAGCGCCTGTTGCGGGGTCTTCTCGCCGCTGGCGGCTTCGGCGATGTGGCTCCACCACAGTTGCGCCAGACGCGGATAGTCCGGCACGTTGGTGCCGGTCGGGGTCCATTGCACGCGGGCCGGGCTGCGATAGAACTCGACCAGACCACCGAGTTTCGGTGCCAGATCGGTCATCGCTTGCGAATTGATGTCCGACTCGCGGATCGGCGTCAGGCCGACGATGGTTTTCTTCAGCGACACGGTTTTCGAGGTGACGAACTGCGCGTACAGCCAGGCCGCCAGTTTCTGTTTCTCAGGCGTGGACTTCATGAATGTCCACGAGCCCACGTCCTGATAGCCGAGCTTCATGCCCTCCTCCCAATACGGCCCGCGTGGCGATGGCGCCATGCGCCATTTCGGCGTGCCGTCGGCGTTGACCACCGGCAGGCCCGGTTTGGTCATGTCGGCGGTGAACGCGGTGTACCAGAAAATCTGCTGGGCGATGTTGCCCTGCGACGGCACCGGACCGGACTCGGAGAAAGTCATGCCGGCCGCTTCCGGTGGCGCGTACTTCTTCAGCCAGTCGACGTATTTGGTGGTGGCGAACACCGCCGCCGGGCCGTTGGTGTCGCCGCCACGGGTCACGCTGGAGCCGACCGGGTGGCAGTCTTCGACGCGGATGCCCCACTCGTCCACCGGCAAGCCATTGGGGATGCCCTTGTCGCCGCCACCGGCCATGGAGAACCAGGCATCGGTGAAGCGCCAGCCCAGCGACGGGTCTTTCTTGCCGTAATCCATGTGGCCGTAGACGCGTTTGCCGTCGATTTCCTTGACGTCTTCGCTGAAAAATTTGGCGATGTCTTCATAGGCCGACCAGTTCACCGGCACGCCCAAGTCGTAGCCGTACTTTTCCTTGAACTTGGCTTTCAGGTCTGCACGTTCGAACCAGTCGGCACGGAACCAGTACAGGTTGGCGAATTGCTGGTCAGGCAATTGATAGATCTTGCCGTCCGGCGCGGTGGTGAACGAGATGCCGATGAAGTCCTTGATATCGAGGGTCGGCGAGGTGAAGTTCTTGCCCTCGTTGGCCATCAGGTCGGTGATCGATTCGGTCTTGCCGTAGCGAAAGTGCGTGCCGATCAGGTCGGAGTCGTTGACCCAGCCGTCATAGATATTCTTGTCCGACTGCATCACCGTCTGCATTTTCTCGACCACGTCGCCTTCCTGCAGCAGGTCGTGGGTGAGCTTGATCCCGGTGATTTCGCTGAAGGCCTTGGCCAGCACCTTGGACTCGTATTCATGGGTGGTCAGGGTCTCGGAAACGACCTTGATGTCCATGCCGCGAAACGGCTCGGCCGCCTTGATGAACCACTTCAATTCTTCGAGCTGCTGTTCGGCCGTCAGGGTCGAGGGCTTGAACTCGCTGCCGATCCATTTTTTCGCCGCATCTTCATAGGCGTCGGCCCAGGCAGATGCGCTCAAACCGCTGAGTGCCAGCATGGCTGCCAATGAAATGCTATGTCGCAGCTTATTGTTTTTATCGAACATAGAGACCTCCTGTTTAAGTTGTGGAGCCGCGTTGCCGAACGATTCGACTAGCCCCAACGCATCACAGCCAACAGCCACACCAGGGAAAACGCGGACGCCACCCAGATGCTCCAGTCGGTGACGCCGATTACCAGCAAGTGCAGGTAGGCGCTGCCGAGAAGACCGATAAACAAGCGATCACCACGGGTGGTGGCAATCGGCAGAAACCCGCGCCGCAGAATGCTCGGCGAGCGCAATTCCCAGGTGGTCATGCCCACCAGAATCAGACCGATGCCGATGAAGAACGCGGCGGTCGGTGTCGTCCAGCTCATCCATTCCATCATCAGCTCCTCAGACTCGACCGAGGGCAAAGCCCTTGGCCACGTGGTTGCGCACAAACCAGATCACCAGCATGCCCGGCAGGATGGTCAACACCCCCGCTGCTGCCAGCACGCCCCAATCGATCCCCGACGCCGACACCGTGCGTGTCATCACCGCGGCAATCGGCTTGGCGTTGACCGAGGTCAGCGTGCGCGCCAGCAGCAGTTCGACCCAGGAAAACATGAAGCAGAAAAACGCCGTGACACCGATGCCGGAACCGATCAACGGGATGAAAATCTTCACGAAGAACTTGGGGAAACTGTAGCCGTCGATGTAGGCCGTTTCGTCGATCTCCTTGGGCACGCCAGACATGAAACCTTCGAGAATCCACACCGCCAGCGGTACGTTGAACAGGCAGTGCGCCAAGGCCACGGCGATATGCGTGTCGAACAGGCCGATCGACGAATACAACTGAAAGAACGGCAGCAAAAACACCGCCGGCGGCGCCATGCGATTGGTCAGCAGCCAGAAGAACAGATGCTTGTCGCCGAGGAAACGATAGCGTGAAAACGCGTAAGCCGCCGGTAGCGCCACACTCAGGGAAATCACCGTGTTGAGGCTGACGTAATACAGCGAGTTCAAATAGCCGGTGTACCAGCTCGGATCGGTGAAGATCACCTTGTAGTTCGCCAGCGTGAAATCCTGTGGGAAAAGCGTCAGGCCGCCGAGGATTTCGGTGTTGCTCTTGAACGACATGTTCAGCAACCAGTAGATCGGCACCAGCAGGAACAGGATGTACACCAGCAACGGAATAAGCTTTTTCTTGCTCATGGCCGGGCCTCAGCGGTTGGCGTCGGAGTGCGTCATGGCGGTGTAGAACAGCCAGGACACCAACAGGATGATCAGGAAGTACACCAGCGAAAACGCCGCTGCCGGACCGAGGTCGAATTGCCCTACGGCCATCTGCGTCAAGGTCTGACTCAAGAAAGTCGTGGCATTACCCGGCCCGCCGCCGGTGAGCACGAACGGCTCGGTGTAGATCATGAAACTGTCCATGAAGCGCAGCATCACCGCGATCAGCAGCACGCTTTTCAGCTTGGGCAACTGAATATGGCGGAACACCGCCCAGGCCGAGGCGCGATCAATGCGCGCGGCCTGGTAATACACGTCGGGAATCGCCCGCAACCCGGAGAAACACAGCAGCGCGACCAGCGAAGTCCAGTGCCAGACGTCCATCACCAGCACGGTCACCCAGGCGTCCATGGTGTTGGCCGCGTAGTTGTAGCTGATGCCCAGCGCATTGAGGCTGGAACCGAGCAGGCCAATGTCGGCGCGGCCGAAGATCTGCCAGATGGTGCCGACTACGTTCCACGGAATCAGTAGCGGAATCGCCAGAATGATCAGCACCACCGAGGACCAGCGGCCCTTGGTCGGCATGGTCAGGGCGACGGCGATGCCCAGCGGGATCTCGATCAACAGTACGCAGGCCGAATAGATAAACTGGCGCAGCAGTGAATCATGCAGACGCGGGTCGAGCAGCACTTGCTTGTACCAGTCGGCGCCGACGAAGTAGCGGCTGGACTGGTCGAAGATGTCCTGCACGGAGTAGTTGACCACGGTCATCATCGGGATCACCGCACTGAACGCCACCAGCAGGAACACCGGCAGCACCAGCCACCAGGCTTTATTGTTCTGCACCTTGTTCATGGCTGCGCCTCCTCGTCACTGAATTCCAGGAGAAATTCATCGGCATAGACCATCAGCCACTGCGCCGGGAAACTGATGTACGCCGTACCCTGTGGCACCGGTTTGTCTTCGGCCAGACGTACCTTCAACGGTGCGCCGTCGAGGTTGAGGGTCATGATCTTGTAGGTGCCGAGGTCTTCGACGTGTACGACTTTTGCCTGCATTGCGTCGTCAAACGGCTCATCCCACACATGAATGAACTCGGGCCGGATGCCGACCTTGAGATTTTTCCACTGGCCGTGCTCGATATGGCGCTGCAAGGCGTCGGACAACGGCAGGTGCGTCGAGGCGAAACCGACGCCCCCGGGCTGCGGCTGCACCTCTATCAGATTCATCCCCGGGCTGCCGATGAAATAGCCGACAAAGGTGTGGCTCGGCCGCTCGAACAATTCCCGTGGCGTACCGAACTGGACGATCTGGCCGCCGTACATCACCGCGATCTTGTCGGCGAACGTCGAGGCTTCCAGTTGATCGTGGGTGACGTAGACCATGGTGATGTTGAACTGCTCGTGGATCTGCTTGAGCTTGCGCCGCAGTTTCCACTTCAGGTGCGGGTCGATCACCGTCAGCGGCTCGTCGAAGAGGATTGCCGAAACGTCGTCGCGCACCAGCCCACGGCCCATGGAGACTTTCTGCTTTTCGTCGGCAGTGAGGTTGCGCGCTTTCTTGCTCAGCAGATTCTGCAGGTCGAGCACCTCGGCAATTTCCTGCACCTTGCTGTGCACTTTCGCCTCGGCCATGCCCTGATTTCGCAGGGGGAAAGCAAGGTTATCGAACACGGTCATGGTGTCGTAGACCACCGGAAACTGGAAAACCTGGGCGATGTTGCGCTTCTCCGGGGTCAGGTCGTTGACCGCTTTGCCGTCAAACAACACATGGCCCTGTGACGGGCTGAGCAGGCCGGAAATGATGTTGAGCAAGGTCGACTTGCCGCAACCGGACGGGCCGAGCAAGGCGTAGGCGCCGCCCTGCTCCCAGACGTGATCCATCTCGCGGATCGCATAATCCTCCGCGCCGCTGGGGGTTTTGCTGTAGCTGTGGGCGAGGTGTTGCAAACGGATTTCGGCCATCAGGCAACCCTCGCGACACGCCGGCCCGGTGCCTGCACCAGACGGCCCTGCGCATCGAAAACGAACAGTTTGTGGGTCGGGATATAGATGCGGATCGGCGCATCGACGTCGTATTCATGAACGCCCGGCAAGTGCAGCACCAGCAGGAAATGCTCGTTGCGCACGTGCAGGAAGGTTTCCGAACCGCTGATCTCGGCGACCTCGACAGTCACTGCCAACTCGAGATCGTCATCGTTGCTCGGCACCAGCGAGATATGGCTGGGGCGCACGCCAAAACGGAATTCGCCCTCGCCCACCGGCCGCAGATCGACGTTCAGCGGAAAATGGACGAAGTTAGCAAAACTGACTTCGTTGCCGGCAATGCGCCCCGGCATCAGGTTGATCGGCGGCTCGGAGAACAATTCAGCGGCGAGTACCGATTGCGGCTGGTGATAGACCTCGGTCGACGGCCCGCTCTGGATCACCCGGCCTTCGTGCAGGATGGTGGTGGTGCCGCCGAGGGCCAGTGCTTCGTTGGGTTCGGTGGTGGCGTAGATGGCGATGGTGTGGCGGGCCTTGAACAGTTCGCGCATTTCCTGACGCAGCTCTTCGCGCAGCTTGTAGTCGAGGTTGACCAGCGGCTCGTCGAACAGGATCAGTTCAGCATCCTTGACCAGTGCGCGGGCCATGGCCGTGCGCTGTTGCTGTCCGCCGGAGAGCTCCAGCGGGTAGCGCTGCAGGAACTTCTCGATGCGCAGCATGCGTGCGGTTTCCTGCACCTTGCTGTGGATGATTTCTTTGGAAATGCCGGCCTGACGCAGTGGCGAGGCGATGTTCTCGAACACCGTCATGGTCGGGTAATTGATGAACTGCTGATAGACCATCGACACGTTGCGCAAACGCACCGGACGCTGGGTGACGTCGACGCCGTTCATCAACACGCGGCCGCTGTCGGGCTTGTCGAGGCCGGCCATCAGGCGCATGAGACTGGTCTTGCCGGACAGGGTGCGCCCGAGCAGAACGTTGAAGGATCCGGGTTCGAATTTCAGGCACGCATCGTCGATCCAGATCTGGCCCTCGACGGTGCGGCTGACGTGCTCCAGGGTGAGTGACATGGCTCGGCCTTTGTTATTTTTGGAGTCAAGCGACCGGAGCAACAGAGCGACATTCGTGCCAGAAATGGCAAGTGCCTGATTTGCCGTGAAAATCGTTGATTACCCGAGGTAATGGCGTTCACAGCTGAACACTTTTGAACAGTCGGGGTGATTGACAATGAACAATAGTGAACAACACTCTATGCACGTTTTTCCCCGATCCTGAATGCAAAATGGATCCCCTGTGGGAGCGAGCCTGCTCGCGAAAGCGGTGTGTCATTCAATGAAACCATTGACTGAACTGACGCTTTCGCGAGCAGGCTCGCTCCCACAGGGGGATTTGTGTAGTTTTGAAGATCGGGTTCATAACAATAATAAAATCGCTGCACTCAGAGGCTCGCCCCCATGGCCGCACCTGCTTCGCCGCTGTCCCACGACGCGATCGTCCAGACCTCCTGGCAACGTTGCCGCGCGTTCGGCCTCGACCACCAGAGCACCCCCGCCTTCGATCAATTGCCCGCCGCCGGCATTGCGCTGTTGCTCGACAGTCATCATTCGCTGGTGCAGACCACGCACCAGGAAGTCCTGCCCTACTACGAAAACATCCTCAGCAATTCCAACTGCCTGATCATGCTCGCCGACAACCAGGGCCAGGTGCTGACCTCGTGGGGCACGCAGCGCTTTATCGAACCGACTCTGGCCCGGGGTTTTCAGGCCGGGGCGAGCTGGATGGAGCGCAGCAGCGGCACCAATGCGATCGGCACCGCACTGGCCTGCGAGCAGGCAGTGCACATCGAACATGATGAACATTTTCTCAAGGCCAACCGTTTCATGACCGGCTCCGCTGCGCCGATTTTCGACGCCGAGCGCAAGGTCATCGCCGTGCTCGATGTGTCCAGCGACAGCTACCTGCCGCCCTCGCACACCCTGGGCATGGTCAAGATGATGAGCCAGACGGTGGAGAACCGGCTGATCCTCAACCTGTTCCATGGCCAGCACTTTCAGCTCACCTTCAACACCGGCTTGAACAACCTCGACAGCCAATGGGCCGGGTTGCTGATTTTCGATGAGAGCGGCCAGGTGCTCTCGGCCAATCGCCGCGCCGACAATCTGCTCGGCGTGCGTCTGTCACGGGTCAGCGTCGAGAGCCTGTTCAAGGTGTCGCTGCTGGAGCTGATCAATCAGCCCGAGGGGATGCCGTTTGCTTTGCAGACTTCCGGGCGCAACCGTTTTCAATGTTTGTTGAAACGGCCGAAACAGGCGCCGGTGCAAGCGCGGGTGTTTGTCGCCGAGGACCAGCCTGCGCCAGCCAGTGTAATCAGCCTCAATACTCTGCATTTCGGCGACAGCCGCGTGGAAAAAGCCGTGCGTCAGGCCGAGCGCTTGCTTGAGAAAGACATTCCTTTGCTGATCCATGGCGAAACTGGCGTCGGCAAGGAGGTCTTTGTCAAAGCCCTGCATCAGGCCAGCTCGCGGAGTAGACAGGCGTTCATCGCGGTGAACTGCGCAGCCATCCCCGCCGAACTGGTGGAGTCGGAATTGTTCGGCTACGAGAAAGGCGCTTTCACCGGCGCCAATCAGAAAGGCAGCATTGGCCTGATCCGCAAGGCGGACAAAGGCACGCTGTTTCTCGACGAGATCGGCGATATGCCGCTGCCGACCCAAGCGCGCTTGTTGCGGGTGTTGCAGGAACGTTGCGTGCAACCGGTGGGCAGCAGCGAGTTGTTCGCGGTTGATCTGCGAATTATCTCTGCGACCAACCGATCGTTGCGCGAGCAGGTGCAACTGGGCCGTTTCCGCGAGGATTTGTACTACCGCATCGGCGGTCTGACCCTGGAACTGCCGCCGTTACGCGAGCGCAGTGACAAGCAGGCGCTGTTCAAACGGCTATGGGAGCAGCATCGCGAGCCGACGCAATGGGCGGGGTTGAGCCCGGAGGTGTTGGAGCTGTTCGAGAAGCATCCGTGGCCGGGGAATCTGCGTCAGGTCAGCAGCGTGATGCAGGTGGCGCTGGCCATGGCCGAGGAACAACCGGTGCGGCCGGAGCATTTGCCGGATGATTTTTTTGTCGATCTGGAGATGGAGCCGGTGGAGAGCGCGGCGCCGTTGGGGCTGGATTTGAATGATGTCGAGGCGTTGAATCGCGAGTTGAAAGCGGCCGGGGGGAATATTTCGCACCTGGCGCGGCGGTTGGGGGTGAGTCGCAATACGCTTTATAAGCGGTTGCGGCAGGCTGAATGACAAGTTGTCTGGACGGCCTCTTCGCGAGCAGGCTCGCTCCGACAGTGGATTTTCGCCATGTCCGTTTTCCGTGCACGACACGAATCCCCTGTGGGAGCGAGCCTGCTCGCGAAGGCGTCCGCCCGGTCAACGCTGGTCCTGAGGAAGAAAAAACAAAACCCGCACAAGGCGGGTTTTGTCTGTAACAGGTAAGGCTATCAGTCAGCCAACCGCCACGTAGTCCCGCCCTTGCCGTCTTCCAGCACAACGCCCATCGCCGTGAGCTGATCACGGATACGATCGGACTCAGCCCAATCCTTTCCCGCACGTGCCGCCAGACGCGCGGCAATCAGTGCGTCCACTTCAGCCGCATCGACACGCCCTTCAGCGCCCGCCTGCAGGAAGTCATCGGCCTCAAGCTGCAACACGCCCAAAACGCTGGCCAGCTCTTTCAGACGTGCCGCCAGACCCGCCGCTGCAGCGAGATCGCTCTCACGCAAACGGTTGATCTCGCGCACCATTTCGAACAGCACGGCGCAGGCCTCGGGGGTGCCGAAGTCGTCGTTCATCACCGTGGTGAAACGCTCGACGAACGCTTCGCCACCGGCCGGCGCCACAGTCGGCAGGCCTTTCAGCGCGTGGTAGAAACGCTCGAGTGCGCCCTTGGCGTCCTTGAGGTTGTCTTCCGAATAGTTGATCGCGCTGCGGTAGTGGCTCGACACCAACAGGTAACGCACGACTTCCGGGTGGTACTTGTCGAGCACGTCGCGGATGGTGAAGAAGTTGTTCAGGGACTTGGACATCTTCTCGCCATTGATGCGAATCATCCCGCAATGCATCCACGCGTTGGCGTAGGTCTTGCCGGTGGCCGCTTCGCTCTGGGCGATTTCGTTTTCGTGGTGCGGGAACTCCAGGTCACTGCCGCCGCCATGAATGTCGAAAGTCTCACCGAGGCAGCAGGTCGACATCACCGAGCACTCGATGTGCCAGCCCGGACGTCCGGCGCCCCATGGCGATTCCCAGCTCGGCTCGCCCGGCTTGGCGGCTTTCCACAGGACGAAATCGAGCGGGTCTTCCTTCGACTCGTCGACTTCGATGCGTGCGCCGATGCGCAGGTCTTCGATCTTCTTGCGCGACAGCTTGCCGTAGCCCATGAATTTGGCGACGCGGTAGTACACGTCGCCGTTGCCCGGGGCGTAAGCGTAGCCCTTGTCAATCAGGGTCTGGATCATCGCGTGCATGCCGGCGATGTGATCGGTGGCGCGCGGTTCCATGTCCGGCTTCTGGATATTCAGGCGCGCTTCGTCTTCGTGCATCGCGGCGATCATACGCTCGGTCAGCGCTTCGAACGACTCACCGTTCTCGCGGGCGCGATTGATGATCTTGTCGTCGATGTCGGTGATGTTGCGCACGTAGGTCAGGTCATAACCGCTGAAGCGCAACCAGCGCGTCACCAGGTCGAACGCGACCATGCTGCGGCCGTGGCCGAGGTGGCAGTAGTCGTACACGGTCATCCCGCAGACGTACATGCGCACCTTGTTGCCATCCAGCGGCTTGAAGACTTCTTTGCTCTTGGTGAGCGTGTTGTAGATCGTTAGCACGTTAGTTCCTTGACTCACTCACTGGCCCCACGAATCACGCAGGGTCACGGTACGGTTGAATACCGGCTGACCGGGTTTCGAGTCCTTGAGATCCGCGACGAAGTAGCCTTCGCGCTCGAACTGGAAACGGTCTTCCGGCTGTGCGTTGCCGAGCGATGGCTCGGCGCGACAACCGGTCAGCACTTGCAGCGAGTCAGGGTTGATGTTGTCGAGGAAGCTGGCGCTGTCTTCGGCCTTTTCCGGGTTCGGCGAACGGAACAGGCGATCGTACAGACGTACTTCGCACTCGACGCTGGCGGCGGCCGGCACCCAGTGAATCACGCCCTTGACCTTGCGCCCTTCCGGGTTCTTGCCGAGGGTGTCCGGGTCGTACGAGCAACGCAGTTCGACGATATTGCCGTCGGCGTCCTTGATCGCTTCGTCGGCACGGATCACGTAGCTGCCGCGCAGACGCACTTCACCGGCCGGTTCCAGGCGCTTGTAGCCCTTCGGTGGCTCTTCCATGAAGTCTTCACGGTCGATGTAGATTTCCCGGGCGAATGGCAGTGCGCGCACGCCCATGTCTTCTTTCGGGTGGCGTGGCAGTTCGAGGTTTTCGACCTGGCCTTCCGGGTAGTTGGTGATGACCACTTTCAGCGGACGCAGCACGCACATCGCGCGTGGGGCGCTGTGGTCGAGGTCGTCACGGATGCTAAATTCAAGCATGCCGAAGTCGACCACGCCGTCGGAACGGTTGGTGCCGATCATTTCGCAGAAGTTGCGGATCGATTTCGGCGTGTAGCCACGGCGGCGGAAGCCCGACAGCGTGGACATGCGCGGATCGTCCCAGCCATTGACGTGCTTCTCGTCAACCAGTTGCTTGAGCTTGCGCTTGCTGGTGATCGTGTAGTTGAGGTTCAGGCGGCTGAACTCGTACTGGCGCGGGTTCGCCGGCACCGGCAGGTTGTCCAGGAACCACTCGTACAGCGGACGATGGCTTTCGAACTCGAGGGTGCAGATCGAATGGGTGATGCCTTCGATGGCGTCCGACTGGCCGTGGGTGAAGTCGTAGTTCGGGTAGATGCACCACTTGTCACCGGTCTGGTGGTGATGAGCGTGGCGGATGCGATACATGATCGGGTCGCGCAGGTTCATGTTCGGCGAAGCCATGTCGATCTTCGCGCGCAGCACGCGGGCGCCGTCGGCGAACTCACCGGCCTTCATGCGCGCGAACAGGTCGAGGTTCTCTTCCACGGTGCGGTCGCGGAACGGGCTGTTCTTGCCCGGCTCGGTCAGGCTGCCACGGTATTCCTTGGCCTGCTCCGGGGTCAGGTCGTCGACGTAGGCCTTGCCCGCCTTGATCAGCTCGACGGCCCAGTCGTGCAACTGGTCGAAATACTGCGAGGCGTAGCGCACTTCACCGGACCATTCGAAGCCCAGCCATTTGACGTCGCTTTCGATCGCGTCGATGTATTCCTGATCTTCCTTGGCCGGGTTGGTGTCGTCGAAACGCAGGTGCGTGACGCCGCCGAACTCCTGGGCCAGACCGAAGTTGACGCAGATCGACTTGGCGTGGCCGATGTGCAGGTAGCCGTTGGGCTCCGGTGGGAAGCGAGTCACGATCTGGGTGTGCTTGCCCGAGTCCAGGTCTGCCTGGATGATCGGCCGCAGGAAGTTGACCGGCACGGCAGGGCCGGACTTGGCATTCGAGGTAGGGTCGACAGTGGGCTTGCTCATAGGATCCTTGACGTACAGGTGCGCGGCCGCAAAGAGGGGCCAGACAAAACAAAGCCGCTATCATAGCCGATGCTGTCAAGGGCCTGACAGAGCAGGCCCGATAAAGGCATGCATTTAATCGCCGGGAAATGAAAAACCGCCTCGAAATTCGCGCCTGTCACGCTAAACTGCGCACCTTGGCCGAAGCAGGCTGAACCGGTTGTGGGCCTGAAGGTCCCAGAACCACGAATTCCCTATGAAGAGTAATGACCATGACTCAAGTCAAACTGACCACCAACCATGGCGAGATCGTCATCGAACTGAACGCTGAAAAGGCGCCGATCACCGTTGCCAACTTCGTCGAGTACGTGAAGGCCGGTCACTACGAAAACACTGTTTTCCACCGCGTCATCGGTAACTTCATGATCCAGGGCGGCGGTTTCGAGCCTGGCATGAAAGAAAAGAAAGACAAGCGCCCAAGCATCCAGAACGAAGCGGACAACGGTCTTTCCAACGACAAATACACCGTCGCCATGGCCCGCACCATGGAGCCGCATTCGGCTTCGGCACAGTTCTTCATCAACGTCGCCGACAACACCTTCCTCAACCACAGCGGCAAGAACGTGCAGGGCTGGGGCTACGCGGTATTCGGTAAAGTCACCGCAGGCACCGAGGTTGTCGACAAGATCAAAGGCGTGTCGACCACTTCCAAGGCCGGCCACCAGGACGTACCCGCAGAAGACGTGATCATCGAGAAAGCCGAGATCATCGCAGCGTGATATTGCTGATTTCAGACTTGCATCTGGAAGAGGAGCGCCCGGACATTACCCGGGCGTTTCTGGATTTGCTCGCCGGACGCGCCCGCACCGCGAGTGCGTTGTACATCCTCGGCGACTTCTTCGAGGCGTGGATTGGCGACGACGCCATGACGCCCTTTCAGCGTTCCATCTGCCAGGCCCTGCGCGATTTGAGCGACAGCGGTACGGCGATCTTTCTCATGCACGGCAATCGCGACTTCATGCTCGGCAAGGCCTTCTGCAAACAGGCCGGCTGCACATTGCTGAAGGATCCGAGTGTCGTGCAGTTCTACGGCGAGCCGGTGCTACTGATGCACGGCGACAGCCTGTGCACCCGCGACGTCGGCTACATGAAGCTGCGCCGCTACCTGCGCAACCCGATCACCCTGTTCATCCTCCGTCATCTGCCGCTGCGCAGCCGCCACAAACTGGCGCGCAAGCTGCGCAGCGAGAGTAAGGCGCAGACGCGGATGAAGGCCAATGACATTGTCGATGTCACGCCTGAGGAAATTCCGCGGATCATGCAGGAATATGGCGTGAAAACCCTGATCCACGGCCACACCCACCGCCCGGCGATTCACAAGCTGCAGCTCGGTGAACAGGCGGCGAAGCGGATTGTGCTGGGGGATTGGGATCGTCAGGGTTGGGCGTTGCAGGTGGATGAGAGCGGGTACGCATTGGCCCCGTTCGACTTCGCCCCGCCACTGGCTTTGCCGCACGGCTGAAGAGCGCTACCCCCTCACCCCAGCCCTCTCCCCCAGGGGGGCGAGGGGGAAAGGGAGCCGATCTTCATGCTATTCAAACCTGAGTTCGACTGAAGTCTGGCACGTCGATGTATATCGAACATCCACCGCGGCCAGTCCCCTATCCCTCCGGGAGAGGGTTAGGGTGGGAGCCGATCTTCATGCTATTCAAACCTGAGTTCGACTGAAGTCTGGCACGTCGATGTATACCGAACATCCACCGCGGTCAGTCCCCTCTCCCTCCGGGAGAGGGTTAGGGTGAGGGGCTTTTGATCCTGATCTTAGTGCCCCGAAGCAGCAGGCCCTGCCTTGGCGGCAAACGGCGGTTTCGCCAGCCAGACGATCAGAATCAACCCCATGAATCCCCACCCCAGCAGCGTGAAGTAATCCACGGTCGACAACATGTACGCCTGACTCGTGAGGATCTGGTCCATCTGCGCATACGCCGACTGACTGGCCCCGCCCAGCGCGTTCAACGTCTCGCGCGTCGCCGGCTCGAAGGTGCTGATGCTCTCGCTCATGTACGCATGATGCTGATCGGCGCGGCGAATCCAGATCCAGGTGGTCAACGACGCCGCAAAGCTGCCGCCCAGTGTCCGCAGGAAAGTCGCCAGGCCTGCGCCATCAGCGATCTGGCTCGGCGGCAAGTCCGACATCAGAATGCTCAGGGTCGGCATGAAGAACAGCGCCACGCCGATGCCCATGAACAACTGCACCAGCGCGATGTGCTGGAAGTCCACCTCATTGGTGAATCCTGCGCGCATAAAGCAGCTCAAACCAATCGCCAGAAACGCCAGCCCGGCCAGCAAACGCAGGTCGAACTTGTTCGCGTACTTGCCGACAAACGGCGACAGCAACACCGGCAGAATCCCGATCGGCGCCACGGCCAGACCGGCCCAGGTCGCGGTGTAACCCATTTGCGTTTGCAGCCACTGCGGCAGGATCAGGTTGATGCCGAAGAACCCGGCGTAACCCAAGACCAGCACCAGCGTGCCGATGCGGAAGTTGCGATAGGCAAACAGGCGCAGGTTGACCACCGGGTGGCGGTCGGTCATTTCCCAGATCACGAACACCGCCAGCGCCACCACGGAAATCGCCGCGCCCACAATGATGAAGTTCGACTCGAACCAGTCCAGGTCATTGCCTTTGTCGAGGATCACCTGCAATGCGCCGACGCCAATGATCAAGGTGATCAGGCCGACGTAATCCATCGGTTGGCGACTGGTGACCACCGGCCGTTTCGCCAGTTGCGAACGCACCACCATCACCGCAAAGATGCCGATCGGCACGTTGATGAAGAAGATCCACGGCCAACTGTAACTGTCGGTGATCCAGCCACCGAGAATCGGACCGGCAATCGGCGCGACCACCGTGACCATCGCCAGCAAGGCCAGGGCCATCCCGCGTTTTGCCGGCGGATAGACCGCGATCAACAGCGTCTGCGTCATCGGATACAGCGGCCCGGCGACCAGGCCTTGCAGCACACGAAAGCCGATCAGCTCGGGCATCGAAGTCGAGATACCGCAGAGAAACGACGCCAGCACAAACAGCATCGTCGCCCACAGAAACAGCTTCACCTCGCCGAAGCGGCGGCTCAGCCAACCGGTCAGCGGCAGCGCGATCGCGTTGCTCACGGCGAACGAAGTGATCACCCAGGTGCCCTGCTCCGAACTCACCCCGAGGTTGCCGGAAATCGTCGGCAACGCCACGTTGGCGATGGTCGTGTCGAGCACTTGCATGAACGTCGCCAGCGACAGGCCGATGGTGCTGAGCAACAGGCTGGGCGGCGTGAAAGAAGCGTTATTGCTCATTGTGAATCCTATGGAACCGGGTTGGCCCTATGGCCGTGGCGGACACAACTGACCAGTGGGAGAGCGGTAACTTGTGGCGAGGGAGCTTGCTCCCGCTGGGTCGCGAAGCGGCCCCAAAAAAATCTACGACTGCTTCGCAGCCGAGCGGGAGCAAGCTCCCTCGCCACAGTGGAACACCTCTGATCTCAGCGCTGTGCGGTCTTGCCCGCTGCGGCGCTGTTGTCGTGGATCAGTTGCGCAATCATCGCGTCCGCCTCGGCCAGTTGGCGCTCGTAGACGTTGGTGCTGAACGAGGCTTTTTGCGGCGGTTGCTGGGCCAGCACCGGGCCGCTCTGGTCGTGCAGATTCACTTCGACATTGGTCGACAGACCGACACGCAGCGGGTGTTTGGCCAGCTCTTCGGCATTGATGTGAATGCGCACCGGCACGCGCTGGACGATCTTGATCCAGTTACCGGTGGCGTTCTGCGCCGGCAGCAAGGCAAACGCGCTGCCGGTACCAGCGCCGAGGCTGTCGACAGTGCCGCTGTATTTCACGTCGCTGCCGTAAATGTCGGCCTCGATATCCACTGGCTGGCCGATGCGCATGTCACGCAGTTGGGTTTCCTTGAAGTTGGCGTCGATCCACAGCTGATCCAGCGGAATCACCGCCATCAGCGCGGTGCCCGGCTGCACGCGCTGACCGAGTTGCACGGTGCGCTTGGCGACATAACCGGTGACCGGCGCGATCAAGGTGCTGCGCGCATTGGTCAGGTAGGCCTGACGCAAATCGGCAGCCGCCGACATCACGTCCGGGTGCGACGAGACCACGGTGTCGTCGACCAGGGCGCTGGTGGTTTTCAGTTGCTGCTTCGCATTGGCCAAAGCGTTCTGCGCCGAGGTCAGGTCGTCGCGCGCGTGGGACAGCTCTTCCTGGGAAATCGCCCCGCCCTGCGCTAGGTTTTTCCGCCGGTTGTAGTTGTCCTGGGCCTTCTGCACCTCGGCCTGTTGCGCGTTGACCTGGGCTTTCATGCCATCGACGTTGCTGTACAAGCCGCGCACCTGACGCACGGTGCGCGCCAGTTTGGCCTTGGCACTTTGCAGGCCGACTTCGGCATCATTGGGGTCGAAGTTGACCAGCACCTGGCCTTCGTGGACCAGATCACCGTCGTCGGCGCCGATGCTGACCACGGTGCCGGTGACCAGCGGCGTGATCTCCACCACGTTGCCGTTGACGTAGGCATCGTCGGTGCTTTCGTTAAAGCGCCCGATGAATTCGTGATAGGCCCAGACGCCGGCAATGGCGAGCAGGACGACCACGGCGAGGGCCAGCAGCATCACCTTGCGTTTGCGCGGGTTGCCGGTGTCCGGGGTGTTGTCTGGAGCTTGGGTGTTTTCGGCAGTGGCCATGACAAATACCTTGAATTAGTAGTGCGACGAGGCTGGGCTGGCGTTGGCTGCGTTCAGGTTTTCACCCTGAAAGCCGCCGCCCAGCGCTTGCATCAGTTGAATCGACAGGTCGATCTGCTCGGCATTGAGGGTCGCCAGCTGACGCTGGGCCTGGAGCAGTTGCTGCTCGATGCTGAGCACGTCCAGGTAGTTGCCGATGCCGGAACCGTAACGCTGGACGACCGTGTTGTAAGAATCCTGGGCAATGTCGGTGGCGTGTTGCTGAGCACCGATCTGCCGGCCGATATCACGCAACTGGTTGATGGTGTCGCCGACATCGCCGAGCGCTTTGACCAGGCTCTTGTTGTATTGCGCCACCGCCAGATCGTAATCGGCGTCGCGCGCATCGAGGCTGGCGCGCAGGCGTCCGCCATCGAAAATCGGCAGCGATACGGTCGGCGCAATGCTGAAGAAACGGCTGGCGGAACCGAACATCGCATCACCCAGCAATGACTCCGCCCCGGCCGAAGCCGACAGGTTGAGGTTGGGGTAGAAGCGGGTTTTCGCCGCGTCGATATCTTTGCTCGCCGCTTCGACACGCCAGCGCGCCGCGACCAGATCCGGGCGGCGGCCGAGCAGTTCCGCCGGCAACACCGACGGCACCGCCACGGCACTCGCTTGCAGGACTTTCGGTCGGGCGATCTCGTTGCCGCGATCAGGGCCTTTGCCGAGCAATACCGCCAAGGCGATTTTCGCGCTGTTCAGGCGTTTTTCCGCGTCGATCAGGCTGGCCTGGGAACTGGCTTCCAGACTCTGGGTTTGCTGGAACTGGTACTGGCTGTCGACCCCCGAACTCAAGCGGCGCTGACTGAGGTCGAGCATTTGCCGGGTGCGCTTGAGGTCCTCGCTGGCGAGGTCGTAAACGATGTGCTCCTGACCGAGATCGCTGTACGCACGGGCGACGTCAGCGGCGAGGGTCAGCTGGGCGGCCTGACGGTCGACTTCAGCAGCACGGGCCTCACCGAGTGCGGCTTCCCAGGCATCGCGCTGGCCGCCCCACAAGTCGAAGTTGTAATTGAAGCCGGCGCTGACATTGCGCACCGTCGCGTAAGCCCCGCCCTGCCCCCGCGGATCCTGGTCACGGGCCAGACGCGAACGGCTGATGCCGGCGCTGGCGTCGAGGGTCGGATAGCGTTCGGCATCGGCGGCATACGCGGCGGCACTGGCCTGATGGGCGCGGGCTTCGGCGATCTGCATGTCCGGGCTATCGTGCAGGGCTTCGCGGATCAGACCGTCGAGCTGCGGATCGCCAAGGCTGCTCCACCAGTCGCTTTTCGGCCATGCCGCCGGTGACAGGGTTACGCCTTGCAGAGACTGCGCTGTCTTCAACTGTGCTGCGTCGAGGCGCTGGCCTTCGGTGTCGAGGCCGCTGTAGTTGGCGCAACCGGCGAGGATCATCGCCGACAGCACCAGCGTCAGGCTGCTGCGCATGATTTTAGCGTTCATTGTGTTCACCCAAACGCTGGACGGTGATCGGGTCACCGGCGGCCAGGAGGATTTTCTTGAGGATGTATTCGAGGGTCTTCAGCTCGTCGCGGGAGATCGCGCCGGCCAGTTCATTCATCGCATCGGCACCGATGTGCGGCAGACGATCGGCCAGTTGCTGGCCCAGCTCGGTCAGCTTCAGCTGCACCTGACGCCGGTCACCTTCGCTGCGCTGACGAAGCAGAAAAGCCTTCTGTTCGAGACGATCGAGCATGCGCGTCATCGAACCGCTATCGAGCGACAGATGCCGGCACAGCTCGGCCGGGGTGTCGACGCCAAACTGGGCCATGATGATCAACACCTTGAACTGCGCAGCGGTGATGCCGTGGGGTTCCATGTGGGTGTCGATGATCCGGTCCTTGAGCAACGCGGCACGCCCGAGCAACAGGCCGAGGTGGCAGTGTTTGAATTCTTCCGGAGTGAAATGCTTCATATGTCGACCTGATGACTGCCTAGGCAGTGAATGTATGTCGAGATGTTACTGCTTAGGCAGCGAATGTCAACGCAATAGTTAGGGGGCTTGGTAATTAGTTGCGTTTTAGCGATGCAGAGGCGCTGGAATGCATTCCCCTGTAGAAGTGAGCCTGCTCGCGCGTCCTTTCATCCACCATCAATGGCGCGGCTGATGGCCTCATCGCGAGCAGGCTCACTCCTACAAGGGAACGCATTCCAACTGTGGGAGCGAGCCTGCTCGCGAAGGGTGCGACTCGGTTGAAATGAGCAGATGCGCTCTAGAAATCCCGCTTGTAGAAAATATCCAGCGAACTCGCCACGCCGCTCGCCGCTTCGACGTAGACCTTCTTGCTCAGCTTGTAGCGCAAGGCGATGGTGCTGGCCGGTTCGAAGACGCCGACGCCGTAGCGCAGGCTGAGTTTTTCGGAAATGTTGCCGCTGGCGACGACGCTGGTGTCGTTGCCGCTGCCCTGGGTGTCGAGCTGGAAATCCTCGATGCCCAGATCCTTGGCCAGCCCACTGGTGACCCCGGCGCTGCCCATCAGACCGAGGCCCAGTGCGGCTTGGGCGAGCATGTTGTTGTCTTCGCCGCTGGTGCTCAGCGGACGGCCCAGCACCAGATACGACAGCGCCTGTTCCTGACTCATGGCCGGTTCGGAAAAGATCTGCGTGGTCGGCTGTTCGGCGCTGCCGCTCAGGCGAATGCCGGCGATGACGTCGTCGGTCTGGCGGATCGCTTCGATGTCCAGATACGGCTGGTCGATGGGGCCGGCGAACAACAGACGCGCACGCCGTACCGTGAGGCGCTGGCCATAGGCGCGATAGCGGCCGTCGTTGAGCCAGAGTTCGCCACGGGTGTCCATGTTGTCGCCAATGTGCACCTGGCCTTGCAGATTGGCGGTCAGGCCGAAACCGGCGAAGCTCAGTTTGTCCTGGCCGACGATCACGTCGATGTCCATTTTCATCGCGATCGGCGGTTTGCCCTCCTCGGTCTGCGCGCCAACGATGATGGTGTCGTCGGAGACTTTCACCGTTGATGGTGGTAGCTCGCGCACGGTGATTTCGCCTTTCGGCACCAGCACCTTGCCCGCAACTTTCAGCTCATCGCCGGCCATGGAAATCTTCAGATCCGGGGCCATTTCGAGTTTGGCGTAGGGTTCGACGCTGACGGGCAATTGCGTGCCCTTGAGCGCCAGATCGACCACCAGCGCCTGGCCCCAGGCGACGTTGCCGTTGAGGCTGCCCCGGCCGGTCTTGCCGCTGTTCCAGCCGCCGTCCAGACGCACCGATTCGCCGGCAATCGCCGCGGTCAGTTGCAGGTTCTGCAGCTCCATCGGCAGTTCAGCGCCGGACACTTCGCCGTCGCTGAGCTGCACGGTGCCATTGACCAGCGGCGCGAGCAGGCCGCCGGAGAGCGTACCGCTGCCGTTGAGCCGGCCGGTGAGTTTTTCCACCATCGGCACAAACGGCCGCGCCACCGACAAATCGAGCCCGGAGAGGCGGAACGAGCCACTCAGCGGTTTGTTTTTCGGCAGCGGATTGAGCTGCGCCTGCACCATCAACTCACCGAGTTTGCCGCCGACGAAGTTGAGCTCGGTGTCGACGCGCTTGGGCGTGAGTTTGCTGCTGAGCTTGAGCGTCTGGTACGGAAAATCCAGCCACTGATCCTTGTCGCGCACGCGCAGGGTGCCGCCGCTGGCATCGACACTGACCACGCCGTTCGGGCCGCTGCCCGGCAGGTCCAGTTGCAGATCGGCATTGAGCCGGCCCTGCCAGGCGAAGTCCTTGGGCAGCCATTGCGCGAGGCTTTCGATCGGGAATTGCTTGAGGTGATAGCGCAGCTTCGGCTCGGGCATCAGGCGCTGGTCTTCACCACACAGGCTCGCATTGCCGGACAGCCAGCAATGCGCGCCGAAATTGATCTGGCCGTCCGCCAGGCGCTCCAGTCGCGCCGGGTTTTGCAGTTTCCAGTCCTGGCCACCGGCCTGAATGTCGCCGCTGGCCAAGCGACCGCGCCAGTTGCCCTTGTCCAGATTGCCGTCCAGTCCCAGCGCCAGTTTCAGCTTGGGTCCGAGCAGATCAAGGCTGAGTTTCTGACTCTTGATGTCGCCCTGAGCACTGGCGGTCAGGGTGCCCAGGGAGGTGTCGCCGGTCTGAATGCCGCTGCCTTTGAGATTGATTTTCGCTCGTTGCGCACTGTCGAGGGTGGCGTCGAGGTTGAGGCTTTGCAGGCGATTATCCTGAAAGGCCAGTTGCGAACCTTGCAGATCAAGCTTGCCCTGTGGCGCCTTCAGCGTGCCAGCGACGTTGACCTGACCGTTGACCTGCCCGCGCAATTGCGGCCATAGCTGCGCGAGACGCGGCAGCTTGATATCGATCTGCCCGCCGAGCTTGTCCTGCAGGCTGCCCTTGCCGCTGATGCTGTTATCGCCGAGGCGGATTTGCAGGGCATTGAGGTTCCACCGCTCGCCCGCGCCGTCAGCCTTGGCTTGCAGAATCGCCGGTTGGCCGCGCAGTTTGCCTTTGAGATCGAGGTCGGCGCTGAGGCTCAGTCGCTCATTCTTCATCTCGCCTTTGCTCTTCAACGGCCCGGCCAGGGTGCCCGGCAGTTCCGCGACCCAATACGCCGGGTTGAGCGCCGACAGATCCAGCGCGGTATCCCAGGCGATGCCGTCGGCGAAGCGCACATTGACGTGCCCTTCGGCCCTGCCCTGCCCGGCCTGCATGACCAGTTGCGGCAAGGCGATCTGTTCGAGGCTGCCGCTGAACGGACTGCTCAGGGTGAACGCCCCGGCCGGGCCATCCAGCGCAGCGTCGAAGTTGCCGAGGTACTGACCGTCGGTGTAGGACACTTCGCCGGTGAAGGTACGCAAGGCGACTTGTGGCTCGTCGATTTCTGGATAGAGGCGATGCCACGGGAAGTCTTGCCAGTTGATGTTGGCCTGGGCGCTGAGGCCTTTGCTCCAGTCGACATTGCCGGTGAGCTTGAGGCTTTGCTTGTCGCTGGCGTTGAGATCGAGCCCGGCGATTTGCGCGCCGCTGGCGTCGACCTTGCCTTTGAGCAGCAACGCCACCGGCGATTTTTCCGCGGGCAGCGTGGCGTTGCCGAGCAGTTGATAACCGTTTTTCAGGTCGCCTTCGCCGGTCAATACCAACTGGTTGAATTGCAGGGTGTCCGGCAGATCGGCGCTCGGTTTGAACGCGTCGCTGGTGATGCGCAACTTGGCCGGGAGGTTTTCCGCCAGCGCTTGCAGCTCGCCGCTCAACTGGCCGTCGAGGTAGCCACGGCTGTCGGCGTGCAGGTTGAGGGTTTTCAGCAGATCGCCGTCGACTTTCAGTGCCAGGGTCCACGGTTCGCTGCCGGGCGCGGGCAAGGTCAGATCGCCCTGAATGTTCAACGGCCAGTTACCGCTCGGTTGCAGCAGGCCGGACAGGTTCAGGCTGAGTTCGTCACGCTGCAATTTCACGCTGTCGATCTGCAGACCCTGAGCGGTCCAGTGCGCCGCCAGTTGCAAGCCCTTGAGCTGTTCGCTGCCGTTGAACAACAGACTGCCGACCTCGACGTCACCCAGTTCAATGGCCAGCGGCAATTGCAGATCGGGCAGTTTGATCGGGCCGCTCTCGGTGGTTTCTTCGCTCGGCGGGAATTGCAGAATCACCTGATCGGCCTTGAGCTGATCGATGCACAAGGTCATGCGCGTCAGGCACAGCGGCGACCAGGCAAAGATCGCCCTGTTCAGCTCGACGCGGCTTGTGTCCTGCTGCCACACCAAATGATCGGCGCTCCATTGGCCACCGAGGCGACCCTGGAAACTCTCCACGCTCAAACCCGGCACCAGGCCCAGCGCCCAGCGACTGCCCGCCTGCGTACCGAGCAGCGCGGCGAGGCTCAAGACGATCAATAAAACCAGCGCCAACAACGTCAGCGCCGTAATTTTCAAACCACGCTTCACAGCTCAGGCCCCATGGAAAAGTGCAGCCGGATGCCGCCGTCGTCGTCCTGCGCATGAGCGAGGTCGAGGCGGATCGGCCCGACCGGCGAGACCCAGCGCACACCTACGCCGACCCCGGTCTTGAGGTCGGGCAGTTCGAGTTTGTTGAAAGAGTTGCCTTGGTCGACGAAGGTCGCGACCCGCCATTTCTCGGCGATCGAATATTGATATTCGACGCTGCCGGCAATCATGTAGCGACCACCGATGCGGTCGCCGTCTGAGTTTTTCGGCGACAGGCTCTGGTAGTCGTAACCGCGCACGCTCTGATCGCCACCGGCAAAGAAACGCAGCGACGGCGGGATCGAGTTGTAGCCATTGGTGGCGCTGCCGCCAACCTGCACGCGGCCGAGCAAGCGGTGCTTGTCGAAAACCGTGGTCAGGCCTTTGACCTGCGCGGTGCCATATAAGAGGTTGTTGTCCGAACCGAGGCCTTCCTTCGCCACTTTGCTTTCGAAGCTCAGGCGGTAGCCGTTGCGCGGGTCGATGCGGTTGTCGCTTTTGAGGTAGGAATAACTGATGCCGGGCATGAGCAACGTGCTCAGGCCGGAGTCGTCGCCGAGTTCGTATTCCTCGCGCTGCCACTTCAGCGAGATCACCCGCTGCCAGCCGCTGGGCAACTTGCTGTGCCATTCCGGGCCGAAAGTCAGCAGTTTGCTGAGGGTGTCGGAGCCTTCGATGTCTTCGAACTGATAGCCGCCGGCCCAGCGCAGTTTGTCGGTCAATGGCGGGTCGAGCGGGATGTCATAGAACAGCCCGACGTTCTGCCGGGGCGCCGAGAGTTCGGCCTCCCAGCCATAGCTGTCGCCCTGGGGATTGACCCAGTGACGCGTCCAGTTGGCCTTGATGCGTGGGCCGACGTCGGTCGAGTAACCGAGACCCAGGCCCATGGTGCGCGGCTTGCGCGTGTCGAGTTTGACCTCGACCGGAATCACCTGGTTCTTCGCCGCCGTCGGTGCGGCGTCGACGCGTACGCCTTCGAAATAGCCGCTCGATTGCAGGTCGCGGTTGAGTTCGGCGATCAGTTCCGAATCGTAGGGCTCGCCTGCCTTGAACGGCACCATGCGTTGCAGCAGGTCTTCGTCGAACGGCGTGTCGCCTTCGAAGCTGACTTTGCCCAGCGCATAACGCGGGCCGCTGTCATAGATCAATTCGATATCGGCGACACCCGCGCGCGGATCGACCATGAGCTTCTGGCGGGTGAAATGGCCGCTGAAGTAACCGAAGCGCGAGGCCTGATTCTGGATGACCCGTTTGGCGTCTTCGTAGCGGCCATGGTTGAGTACCGCGCCGGACTTGAGCAGGTCGCTTTTCGGTACGCGAAAGGATTTCAGCGAGGCCGCCGGGCCGTCGACGCGCACGGTGACGTTGCGCAGGCGAATCGGCTCGCCGGGATCGATGTTCAGCACCAGACGCGGTTTTTCCCCGCCCTTGACGTCGCTGTCGATCTGCGGCTGGTAGTAGCCCAGCGCCTGCGCCGCTTTGCGCGCCTGCTCTTCGGCACCGCGACTGAAGCGCAGCAAGGCTTCTTCGTCGCGATCGCCGAGGCTGCCGATATAGCCTTCTATATTGGCCTTGAGTTCATCGTTGGACGGCTTGATCCGTACATCCAATTCACTTTGCGCCAGCGCCGCGCAGCTGGATAACAGCATCAGCACGCCGCTGGTAAATCTTCGTGGAAACTTCATAGGCGCGGATGCTATCACGGGCTCGGGAGCCTGATAGAACAGGTAATTTGTGAAGAAGTTCGATCATTATCCCGTGGCTGTTTGTAACACCTGCGGATTGGCGTGGAAAAATACGTGTTCACGCACCGGCCCGACGGCAACCTCGCCGATCTCCTGATAACCCTGCCTTTTATAGAATTCCAGGTAGCGCGGGTTGCCAGTGTCGAGCACCACACCTTGCGAGGTTTCATCGACCGCGCACCAGTTGTGCACCGCAGTGAGCAATTGTTCGCCGTAGTGCTTGCCCTGAAACTGTGGATGCACGCCGAGCAGCGGCAGCATGTGCACGGAGTCGCCAGGCACGCACGCGGCGACGGCATCGTGATATTCCAGATAACGCCGGGTGCAGCGAAACCCGGTGCTGAGCACCATGCGCAAGCGCCACGCCCAGCTCTCAGTCACCCCCAGGCGCCTTTGCGGCGGCGCAATCAGGGCTATGCCGATCAGGCGATCATTGACCAACAGGCCGATCGCCGGCAGGTCCTGGAGGAAATGCTGTTTGACCAGCTCACGCACCGTGGCCCGCACCCGTTGTTCGTAGCCGGGACGCTCGGCTTCGAACAGGTAGCCGAAGGTCGGCTCGTGGCGATAGGCCTGATACAGCAAAGAGCGGGCCTCGCGCGAATAGCCGCGGTCGAGCATGTGGATGGCGGCGCTGGCGAACTGGGTTTCAGGCATGGCAATGATTCTCCCCGGGGCGCGCTCGGAGGATGGCGCGCTTGTTGGTACGAACCTTTTGACGGTGGCGTGGTTCCCTCACAGGTTAGACCAGCCCTGGATCTTCATCGAATGTGAGGGCGCTATCGCGAGCAGGCTCACTCCTACAGGGGAACGCATTCCAAAATGCAGGAGTGAGCCTGCTCGCGATAGCGTCATCACTAACAACATAAATCCCACAGGCCAAAATGATTTCTCCCACACTGGCCCATCTCCCCCATGTCAGCTAGCATCGCCCTTTTGCCAGGACTGCCGACCATGAAGATCGTTTCCTTCAACATCAACGGACTGCGTGCCCGTCCGCATCAGCTGGCAGCGCTGATCGAAAAACATCAGCCCGACGTGATCGGCCTGCAGGAAACCAAGGTTCACGACGACCAGTTCCCCCTCGAAGAGATACGCGCCCTCGGCTATCACGTGCATTTTCATGGCCAGAAAGGTCATTACGGTGTCGCCCTGCTTTCGCGCAACGAGCCGATCGCCATTCATAAAGGCTTTGCCACCGACGAAGAAGATGCGCAGCGGCGCTTTATCTGGGGCACTTTCGCCGATGCCAACGGCGTGCCGGTGACGATCATGAACGGCTATTTCCCACAGGGTGAAAGCCGCGACCACCCGACCAAATTCCCTGCCAAGCAGCGTTTCTACAGTGATTTGCAAGCACTGCTGGAGAGCCAGTTCCACAACGAGCAGCCACTGGTGGTGATGGGCGATGTGAACATTTCCCCGGAAGACTGCGACATCGGCATCGGCCCGGACAACATGAAGCGCTGGCTGAAAACCGGCAAATGCAGCTTCCTGCCGGAAGAGCGCGAGTGGATGGCGCGCCTGAAAAACTGGGGCCTGACTGACAGCTATCGTCACCTCAACCCAGACGTGAGCGACATGTTCAGCTGGTTCGATTACCGCAGCCGTGGCTTTGAAGACGAGCCCAAGCGCGGCCTGCGCATTGACGTGATTCTGGCTTCCCATGGTTTGCTGCCACGGGTCAAGGATGCCGGTGTGGACTACGAACTGCGCGGCATGGAAAAGCCCTCGGACCATGCGCCGATCTGGCTTGAACTGAGCTAAAAGCAAAAGATCGCAGCCTTCGGCAGCTCCTACATCTGGAATGCATTCCCCTGTAGGAGCTGCCGAAGGCTGCGATCTTTTGATCTGTCATATTTCGGTCACGCGCCTGACTTAATCTCCCCGGCAATCCCCTTGGCTTGATTCGGTGCCGGCATGACCCTGCGTGTTCTCTGCGTTTTCCTGTTGAGTGGCTGGCTGTCGGTCTACGCCGCCGTCCTGCCGATCCCCGAAAACGGCCCGGCGCTGCGCATTCAGGGTTCCAACACTATCGGCGCCGAGCTCGGCCCGGCGTTGGTCGAAGGCCTGTTGCAGGAACAAGGCCTGCTGAAAATCCATCGTGAAACCCCGGATACCGCCAACGAACAGCGCATCGTCGGTCAGACCGCGCAGGGGCAACGCGTGGTCATCGAAGTCGCCGCCCACGGTTCCAGCACCGGTTTCGCTGCGCTGAAGAACACCAGCGCTGATCTCGCCGCTTCTTCCCGGGAGATCAAGGACAGCGAGCTGCTCGCCCTGCAAACCCTCGGCGATCTGAAAAGCCCGGCGGCTGAGCAAGTCATTGCCATCGACGGTCTGGCGATCATCCTCAACCCGGCCAATCCGCTACAGCAGTTGGATACCGAACAACTGGCGCGGATTTTTGCCGGCGAAGTGAAAACCTGGGAAGACCTCGGTGGCCGTGGCGGCGCCATACATCTATATACGCGGGATGATCAGTCGGGGACCTACGACACATTCAAGGAACTGGTCCTGAGTCGGCGTGGGAAAAGTCTCAGCAGCACGGCGAAACGTTTCGAATCCAGCGAGCAGTTGTCCGATGCGGTCAGCGCCGATCCGCAGGGTATCGGCTTCATCGGCTTGCCTTACGTACGTCAGGCGAAAGCCGTGGCAATCACCGATGGTGCGTCGCAAGCGATGTTGCCGCTGAACAGTCTGATCGCTACCGAAGATTATCCGCTGTCGCGGCGCCTGTTCTTTTATCTGCCGCCGGACACCCGCAATCCTTGGGCGCAGGCCCTGGCCACGTTCGCGCAGAGCCCACAGGGTCAGGCAATCGTCGCCGCCAGCGGTTTTGTCAGCCAGACCGTGCAGGCCATGAGCGTGGCGCCGAATGCGCTGATGCCCGAGGGCTACCAATCCCTCAGCCGACATGCCCAGCGTCTGACAGTGAATTTCCGGTTTGCCGAGGGCAGCGCCGGCCTGGACAACAAGGCGCGGCAGGATCTGGCGCGAGTGCTCGACTATATAAAGCGCAATGGCAAGACCGACCGCGCGGTGACCCTGGTGGGTTTTGGTGACCTCAAGGATGACCCGGCCCGGGCAGACCTGCTGTCGAAGCTGCGGGCGATGGCGGTGCGCCGCGAGCTGGTCAGGAACGGCGTGGTCATGCGCGAAGTGCGCGGCTTCGGCGCGCTGATGCCGGTGGCGACCAACAGTGCGGATGAAGGAAGGATCAAGAATCGGCGAGTTGAGGTTTGGGTGTATTGACCCTGATGTTGATGTGCTGAATGTTCAGGCCCTTTCGCGAGCAGGCTCGCTCCCACATTGGATCTGTGGCGGTCACAAATCCTGTGGGAGCGAGCCTGCTCGCGAATTAGGCGACTCGGTATTACTGACCGCTACGCAACATTTCCTTCGGCACATATTTGCCGATCTCGAACTTGCCGATCGCCGCGCGGTGCACTTCGTCGGGGCCGTCGGCCAGGCGCAAGGTGCGTTGCATGGCGTACATATAAGCCAGCGGGAAATCGTTCGACACCCCGGCGCCGCCGTGCATCTGGATCGCCCGGTCGATCACCCGCAAGGCGACGTTCGGCGCCACAACCTTGATCTGCGCGATCTCGCTCTTCGCCACCTTGTTACCGACAGTGTCCATCATGTACGCCGCTTTCAACGTCAGCAGGCGGGCCATGTCGATCTCCATCCGCGAGTCGGCGATCTTGTCGATATTGCCGCCCAGGCGCGCCAGCGGTTTGCCGAACGCGGTGCGGCTCACCGAGCGTTTGCACATCAGTTCCAGTGCCCGCTCAGCCATGCCGATCGAGCGCATGCAGTGGTGAATGCGCCCTGGGCCAAGGCGGCCCTGGGCGATTTCGAAGCCGCGTCCTTCACCGAGAAGGACGTTTTCGTACGGCACCCGCACGTTATCGAACAGCACTTCGGCGTGGCCGTGCGGCGCATCGTCGTAACCGAACACCGGCAGCGGTCGGACGATCTTCACGCCAGGGGTGTCGACCGGCACGAGGATCATCGAGTGCTGGGCATGACGTGGCGCGTCGGGGTTGCTCAGGCCCATGAAGATCAGAATCTTGCAGCGCGGATCGCAAGCGCCGGAGGTCCACCATTTCTTGCCGTTGATTACCCACTGATCGCCATCGCGCACGGCGCTGGCGGCCATGTTGGTCGCATCGGAGGACGCCACGTCAGGTTCGGTCATGGCGAACGCCGAACGGATCTCGCCGCGCAGCAGCGGTTCGAGCCAGCGCTGTTTCTGTTCTTCATTGGCGTAACGCACCAGCACTTCCATGTTGCCGGTATCCGGCGCCGAGCAGTTGAACGGCTCCGGCCCCAGCAGGGAACGGCCCATGATTTCCGCCAGCGGCGCGTATTCGAGGTTGCTCAGGCCGGCACCCAGTTCGGACTCGGGCAGAAACAGATTCCACAGCCCTTCCGCCTTGGCCTTGGCCTTGAGCTCTTCCATGATCGCGGTCGGCTGCCAGCGATCGCCCTCGGCGACCTGGCGCTCGAACACCGCTTCGGCCGGGTAAACGTAAGTGTCCATGAACGCAGTCACGCGCTCACGCAGTTCTTGCACCTTGGGCGAATAAGCGAAATCCATGGGTAGTTACCTTCTCGGGCAGAGGTTGTTCAAGTCATGCAATCGATGCTAGAACAGCACTGATAATTTACCTAGCCTATTCTCGGCGTGTATAAACATTCATCACCGATATATGATCGGCTGATCCTGAGCCCCAAAACACTTGCACTTAATAACAAGAGAAGCCGCGTTATGAACCTGAGCAAGGTCGACCTCAACCTTTTCATCGTCTTCGACGCGATCTACACCGAAGCCAACCTGACCCGCGCCGGGCAGATTGTCGGCATCACCCAACCGGCGGTGTCCAACGCCCTGGCCCGGCTGCGCGAGACCTTCAACGACCCGCTCTTCGTGCGTACTGCCCAAGGCATGGTGCCAACGCCGATGGCGCAGAACATCATCGGCCCGGTGCGTAATGCCCTGTCGCTGCTGCGTGTGTCGGTGCAGGAAAGCCGCATCTTCAACCCGGCGCAGGCAGTCAAGACTTATCGCATCAGCATGACCGACCTCACGGAAGCAATCATTTTGCCGCCGTTGTTCCAGCGTCTGCGCCGCCTGGCGCCGACGGTGATCATCGAAAGCTTTCTGTCGAAACGCCGGGAAACCACCAAGGAACTGGCGGCCGGGCGGCTGGATTTCGCCGTGGATGCGCCGCTCAATACCGACCCGCAGGTGCGCCACGTCAAGCTGATGGACGACCGTTACGTCTGCGCCATGCGCAAGGGCCATCCGATGGCAGGGAAGGAAAAACTCAGCCTTGATGATTATCTGTCGCTGACCCACATCCATATCTCCAGCCGCCGCAGCGGTCTGGGTTATGTCGATCTGGCGCTGGGCAAAATGGGCATCCAGCGCAAGATCGCCCTGCGCTCGCAGCACTATCTGATGGCCTCGCAGGTGATGCAGCAGACCGACATGGTCATGACCGTGCCGGAACGCTTCGCCCGTCGTCACGACTTGCAGGCGTTCAATTTGCCGGTGAATGATGTGCCGTCGGTGGAAACGCATTTGTACTGGCACGAAAGCACCGACCAGGACCCGGCCAACCGCTGGATGCGTGAGCAGATGATCGAGTTGTGCCAGCAGGTGACGGCGCAGGAGAAGAAGCTGGAGAAGGTGTAGGGCTTTTTACTGCGTAATCGTTCTTCGCGAGCAGGCTCGCTCCCACATTCGACTGCATTCCTTCCGATGAAATGCAATTCAATGTGGGAGCGAGCCTGCTCGCGAAGAGGCCGGCAAACGCAGTGAGGATCTTGATCCTTGACGTAAACGTAAACCACCGATTAGCTTAGCGCCATGCCCCTTTTCCGAGCGCTTTCATGAGCAGTCAGACCTACAGCATTTCCGACCTCGCCCGCGAGCTGGACATCACCACCCGGGCGATCCGCTTTTATGAAGAGCAAGGCCTGCTCAGCCCCGAGCGTCGTGGCCAGGAACGCATTTACTCACCACGGGACAAGGTCACGCTGAAGCTGATCCTGCGCGGCAAGCGCATCGGCTTTTCCCTCGCCGAATGCCGCGAGCTGATCGAGCTCTACGACCCGTCCAGCGGTAACACCCGACAGCTCAATAGCATGCTGGCGAAAATCAGCGAACGCCGCGAACAGCTTGAGCAGCAGTTGCTGGATATCGAACAGATGAAACTCGAGCTTGATACCGCCGAAGAACGCTGCGTGCAGGCGCTGGAGCAGACGCTCAAAAGCCAGGCGGTCTAGCAAACACTACATCCCCCCTGTAGGAGTGAGCCTGCTCGCGATAGCGGTGTATCAGAAAAAAATATGGCGACTGACACTCCGCTATCGCGAGCAGGCTCACTCCTACAAGGGATCTCCACGAATTCAAAAGAGCAGGTCCCGCCCATGTCCCTCCCCTCCCAAGTACGCCTGATTGAAGTCGGCCCGCGCGATGGCCTGCAGAACGAAGCCCAGCCGATCAGCGTGGCTGACAAAGTGCAACTGGTTGATGCCCTGAGTGCCGCCGGGCTCGGCTATATCGAAGTCGGCAGTTTCGTTTCGCCCAAGTGGGTGCCGCAGATGGCCGGTTCCGCCGAGGTGTTCGCGCAGATTCAACGCAAGCCCGGCGTGACCTATGGCGCGCTGGCGCCGAACCTGCGCGGTTTTGAAGACGCGATTGCCGCCGGGGTCAAGGAAGTCGCGGTGTTCGCTGCGGCCTCCGAGGCGTTCTCGCAGCGCAATATCAATTGTTCGATCAGCGAGAGCCTGGCGCGCTTTGCGCCGATCATGGAGGCGGCGAAACAACACGGCGTTACCGTGCGCGGTTACGTTTCCTGTGTGCTGGGTTGTCCGTATGAAGGCACGGTCGCGCCGGAGCAAGTGGCGATGGTCGCCCGTGAGCTGTACGCGATGGGCTGCTATGAAGTGTCGCTGGGCGACACCATCGGCACCGGTACGGCGGGCGCGACCCGGCGCCTGTTCGAGGTGGTCTCGGCGCAGGTGCCACGGGACAAACTGGCCGGACATTTCCACGACACTTACGGCCAGGCCATGGCCAACATCTACGCCAGCCTGCTCGAAGGCATTGCAGTGTTCGACAGCTCTATCGCCGGCCTCGGCGGCTGCCCGTACGCCAAAGGCGCGAGCGGTAACGTCGCCACCGAAGACGTGGTGTACCTGCTCGACGGCTTGGGCATCGAGACCGGTATCGACCTGGACGCCTTGATCGCCGCGGGCCAGCAGATCAGCGCAGTGCTCGGCCGCCCGACCGGTTCGCGGGTGGCGAAGGCACGCAGCGCCCAGTGAGGTGTTACCGCTGGGTCAGTGATGTGGGCAAAAGCGAGTAACACGGAAACAAATTGTCTGGCTTTGCCCAGGGCTGAAAACCTATGAAAATCGTAACCCGTTGATCTACAACGCTTTTAAAAAGTTGGCACGAGACCTGCTATCTCTATCGCATAACAAGAATAAAAAGCCGCAAACCAATAAAAACAAGACGAAACGACTCTGACATAACAAGAACAACACGGCAGAGACGCAGCTAACAGATTTTTTTGGAGAAGGTGTGCTTTTCAGGGTGCTCTCAGGAGTGACCCGCAACCGGGCAGAGAACAATAAAACTACCTTAAGGTAGCTCCCGAATCGGTTGGATCGTTTGACGAGAAAGCAGATCAGCGCTCAAAAAAATACGTTTGCTCTTGACCCCGGATGGGGGTCGCCAAAAGCTGTACAGGGCCACGGTTGCCAAAAACAACAACAGACCGACCCTCAATAATAAAAAGAGCACGCAACGACAAATTAAAGGGGAGCCTCGGCTCCCCTTTGTGCTTTCTGCAATTCGTCTATCTATCACTGCATCCCTGTGGGAGCGAGCCTGCTCGCGAAAACGGTGTGCCAGACACATTTGCGCTGAATGACACACCGCATTCGCGAGCAGGCTCGCTCCCACAGAAGTTCTGTGGTTATCGGTCGATTGTTTTCAGCTCTTCGATACTGATCTCACGCATCCTGAATTTCTGGATCTTCCCCGTCACTGTCATCGGAAACGCGTCGACGAACTTGAAGTAACGCGGTGTCTTGAAGTGCGCAATCCGCTCTTTGCACCAGGTTTGCAGCTCCAGTTCAGACACGCTGTGGCCGGGGTGGAATTTGATCCAGGCGACGATCTCTTCACCGTAGCGCGGGCACGGAATGCCGATCACCTGCACATCCGCTACCGCCGGATGGGTGAAGAAGAATTCTTCCAGCTCTCGGGGATAAACGTTCTCGCCGCCACGAATGATCATGTCTTTGTTACGCCCGGCGATGTTGACGTAACCCTCCTCGTTCATGCTCGCCAGGTCGCCCGTGTGCATCCACCCCGCCTCATCGATGGCCTCGGCCGTGGCCTGCGGGTTATTCCAATAGCCGAGCATCACGCTGTAACCGCGGGTGCACAATTCACCGATGGTGCCGCGTGGCACGACGTTGCCTGCGTCGTCGATAATCTTGCTTTCCAGCTGTGGCTGAGTGCGCCCGACCGTGGTGACGCGCAGCTCAAGCTCGTCGGCCGGCCCGGTCTGCAACGACACCGGGCTGGTTTCGGTCATGCCGTAGGCGATCTGCACTTCGCTCATGTGCATTTCGCTGATCACTCGACGCATGACCTCGATCGGACAGGTCGCCCCGGCCATGATCCCCGTGCGCAGGCTCGTCAGGTCGAAAGCCCGCCGCTGCGGCTGATCGAGCATGGCGATGAACATGGTCGGCACACCGTACAGCGCCGTGGCTTTTTCTTCGGCCACCGCTTGCAGAGTCACCGCCGGATCAAAAGCGTCGCTGGGATAAATCATCGTACTGCCATGGGTGACGCAGCCGAGGTTGCCCATGACCATGCCGAAGCAGTGATACAGCGGCACTGGAATCACCAGACGATCGGCAGACGTCAGGCCGAGGCTTTCGCCGACCATGTAGCCGTTGTTGAGAATGTTGTGGTGACTAAGGGTTGCGCCCTTGGGGAAACCGGTGGTGCCAGAGGTGTACTGGATGTTCACCGGTTGATCGAAATGCAGGCTGGCGCTGCGCTCGGCCAGTTGATCAGGCGAGACGCTGGCAGCCAGCTCGCTGAGCTGCGACCACGGCAGAAAGCCAGCTGGCGGGTTTGCATCGAGGCTGATCACGCCGCGCAAATCCGGCAGACGTTCGCTGCGCAGTTGACCGATGGCGTGCTCGGCCAGCTCGGGCGCCAGGCCTTGGAGCATTTCATGGTAATTCGAGGTTTTGAACGCGCCCGCGCAGACCAGCCACTGACAGCCGGATTGCTTGAGCACGTATTCGAGTTCCGAGCTGCGATAGGCGGGATTGATGTTGACCAGGATCACCCCGATCTTCGCCGTGGCGAATTGGGTGACGCACCACTGCGCGCAGTTCGGCGCCCAGATGCCGAGGCGATCACCGGTCTGCAAACCCAATGCGAGCAAGGCTCTGGCCTGCTCATCCACGGCGTCGGCCAGTTGTCGCCAGGAGTAACGCAACTGCTGATGGCGCACCACCAGCGCCTCGCCATCCGGGTATTGCGCGACCGTCTGATCGAAGCGCTGACCGATGGTCAGCGCCAGCAGGGCCTGGTGCTGAGAGCCACGGGTGTAGCTGCGCGGCGGGTTTGCAGTGGGGTGATCCATGACGAGCCCTTTTATCTTTTTTTGTTGAACTGAGGCTGGTGTGTGGCGAGGGAGCTTGCTCCCGCTCGGCTGCGTAGCAGTCGTAAAATCTGCGACTTGGTGCAGTCAGATTTACCGCGATCAGCGATTTTCGAGCGCTTCGCGCTCGAGCGGGAGCAAGCTCCCTCGCCACAATTTTGCATAGATGAAATTTCAGATCTGTCCTTACTCTCGCGCAAGTTGACGCTTACGTAAAGCTGATTGACAGCCGAACTCGGGAAGCTTTACGTTAACGTAAAGCTGAGCGCCGATCTGACGTGCACTCCACCCGATAAAAAAGCCAAAAGGTGACCCATGAGCTATCCATCCCTGAACTTCGCCCTCGGTGAAACCATCGACATGCTGCGCGATCAGGTGCAGTCCTTCGTCGCCGATCAGATCGCCCCGCGTGCCGCGCAGATCGATCACGACAACCTGTTCCCGGCCGATATGTGGCGCAAATTCGGTGACATGGGTCTGCTCGGCATCACCGTGCCGGAAGAGTACGGCGGCACGGGCCTGGGTTATCTGGCGCACGTGGTGGCGATGGAAGAAATCAGCCGTGGCTCGGCGTCGGTGGCGTTGTCCTACGGCGCGCACTCCAACCTCTGCGTCAACCAGATCAACCGCAACGGCAACCACGAACAGAAGAGCAAATACCTGCCGAAACTGATCAGCGGCGAGCACGTCGGCGCCCTCGCCATGAGCGAGCCCAATGCCGGTTCCGATGTGGTCTCGATGAAGCTGCGTGCCGACAAACGCGGCGACCGCTTCGTCCTCAACGGCAGCAAGACCTGGATCACCAACGGCCCTGACGCCAACACCTACGTGATCTACGCCAAGACCGATCTGGAAAAAGGCCCGCACGGCATTACTGCGTTCATCGTCGAGCGTGACTGGAAAGGCTTCAGCCGCAGCAACAAGTTCGACAAGCTGGGCATGCGCGGCTCCAATACCTGCGAGCTGTTCTTCGATGACGTCGAAGTGCCGGAAGAGAACATCCTCGGCGTGCTCAACGGTGGCGTGAAGGTGCTGATGAGCGGCCTCGATTACGAACGCGTGGTGCTGTCGGGCGGCCCGACCGGGATCATGCAGTCGTGCATGGACCTGATCGTGCCGTACATCCACGACCGCAAGCAGTTCGGCCAGAGCATCGGCGAATTCCAGCTGATCCAGGGCAAAGTCGCTGACATGTACACCCAACTCAACGCCAGCCGCGCCTATCTGTACGCAGTGGCGCAGGCCTGCGAGCGCGGCGAAACCACGCGCAAGGATGCCGCTGGAGTGATTCTCTACACCGCCGAACGCGCCACACAAATGGCCCTCGACGCGATCCAGATTCTCGGGGGCAACGGCTACATCAACGAATTCCCCGCCGGCCGCCTGCTGCGCGACGCCAAGCTCTACGAAATCGGCGCCGGCACCAGCGAAATCCGCCGCATGCTGATCGGTCGCGAACTGTTCAACGAGACGAAATGACTTTCGTCAGCTGCAAGCTGCAAGTTTCAAGCTGCAAGAGAACCGCGCTCTTGCCCCATCCTGCAGCTTGCCGCTTGTAGCTAGAAGCTGCTTACGGAGTAAGCCCCATGATCCTGCACACTCAGCTCAACCCGCGCTCCGCGGAGTTCGCCGTCAACAGCACGGCGATGCTCAAACAGGTCGACGCGCTGCACACCCTGCTCGCTCAAGTGGCGCAGGGTGGCGGTGCCAAAGCCCAGGAACGCCACACCTCGCGCGGTAAATTGCTGCCGCGTGAACGCATCAATCGCCTGCTCGATCCGGGCTCGCCGTTTCTGGAAATCAGCCAACTGGCCGCTCACGCCGTGTATGGCGAAGACGTCCCCGCCGCCGGGGTGATTGCCGGGATCGGTCGCGTCGAAGGCGTGGAATGCATGATCGTCGCCAACGATGCGACGGTGAAAGGCGGTTCGTATTACCCGCTTACGGTGAAGAAACACCTGCGTGCACAGACCATCGCCCAGCAGAATCGCCTGCCGTGCATTTATCTGGTGGACTCGGGCGGCGCCAACCTGCCGCGTCAGGACGAAGTGTTTCCGGATCGCGAGCACTTCGGGCGGATCTTTTTCAATCAGGCCAACATGAGCGCCATGGGCATCCCGCAGATCGCCGTGGTCATGGGCTCGTGCACCGCTGGCGGCGCATATGTGCCAGCGATGGCGGACGAAGCGATCATGGTGCGCAACCAGGCGACGATCTTTCTCGCCGGCCCGCCGCTGGTGAAAGCTGCAACCGGTGAAGTGGTCAGCGCCGAGGATCTGGGCGGTGCCGATGTGCATTGCAAGACTTCCGGCGTGGCCGACCATTACGCCGAGAACGACGAACACGCCCTCGCCCTCGCCCGCCGCAGCGTCGCCAACCTCAACTGGCGCAAGCTCGCCGAGGTGCAGCAACGCACGCCGATTGCGCCGCTGTATGCCAGCGACGAGTTGTACGGCGTGGTTCCGGCTGACGCCAAGCAGCCATTCGATGTGCGCGAAGTGATCGCGCGACTGGTCGATGGCTCGGTGTTCGATGAATTCAAGGCGCTGTTCGGCACCACGCTGGTTTGCGGTTTCGCTCACTTGCACGGCTACCCGATCGCAATCCTCGCGAACAACGGCATTCTTTTCGCCGAAGCCGCGCAAAAAGGCGCGCACTTCATCGAACTGGCCTGCCAACGCGGTATTCCACTGCTGTTTCTGCAGAACATCACCGGCTTCATGGTCGGGCAGAAATACGAAGCCGGCGGCATTGCCAAGCACGGCGCGAAGCTGGTTACCGCAGTGGCCTGCGCCAAGGTGCCGAAATTCACCGTGATCATCGGCGGCAGCTTCGGGGCCGGCAACTACGGCATGTGCGGTCGCGCTTACGACCCACGTTTTTTGTGGATGTGGCCGAACGCGCGGATCGGCGTGATGGGCGCCGAACAGGCCGCCGGCGTGCTGGTGCAGGTCAAACGCGAACAGGCCGAACGCAGCGGTCAGGCGTTCAGCGCCGAGCAGGAGACCGAGATCAAGCAGCCGATTCTCGACCAGTACGAAGAGCAGGGTCACCCCTACTACTCCAGCGCGCGGTTGTGGGACGACGGCGTCATCGACCCGGCGCAGACCCGCGATGTGCTGGCCCTGGCCTTGTCCGCGTCGCTGAACGCGCCAATCGAACCGAGCCGCTTCGGCGTGTTCCGGATGTGATGGGGAGAACCTGATGAGCGACTTCAATACCCTCGAACTACAAACCGACCCGCGCGGCTTCGCGACGCTGTGGCTCAACCGCGCCGAGAAAAACAACGCCTTCAACGCCGAGATGATCCGCGAACTGATCCTCGCCCTCGACAAGGTGGCCAGCGATTCGAGCCTGCGTTTTCTGCTGCTGCGCGGGCGCGGCAAGCACTTCAGTGCCGGCGCCGACCTGGCCTGGATGCAGCAATCGGCGGAGCTCGATTACCACACCAACCTCGACGACGCCCGCGAACTGGCCGAGCTGATGTACAACCTCGCCAAATTGAAAATCCCCACCCTCGCCGTGGTTCAGGGCGCAGCGTTCGGTGGCGCGCTGGGCCTGATCAGTTGCTGCGACATGGCGATTGGCGCCGATGATGCGCAGTTCTGCCTGTCGGAAGTGCGCATCGGCCTGGCGCCGGCGGTGATCAGCCCGTTTGTAGTGCAGGCGATCGGTGAACGGGCGGCGCGGCGTTACGCGCTGACGGCCGAGCGCTTCGGCGGACAGCGGGCGCGGGAGATCGGCTTGTTGTCTGAAAGCTGTCCTGCCGCTGAACTGGAGCAGCAGGTCGAGCAGTGGATCGACAATCTGTTGCTCAACAGCCCCGCCGCCATGCGTGCCAGCAAGGACTTGCTGCGTGAAGTCGGCAACGGCGCGCTGACCCCGGCCCTGCGCCGCTACACCGAAAATGCCATCGCGCGGATTCGCGTCAGCGCCGAAGGCCAGGAAGGCTTGCGCGCCTTTCTGCAAAAACGCCCGCCGAGCTGGCAAGCCGCATCCACCAAGGAGTCGCGTTGATGAGCGCACCTGTGATTACCACCCTGCTGGTGGCCAACCGCGGCGAAATCGCCTGCCGGGTCATGCGCACCGCCAAGGCCCTGGGCCTGACTACGGTCGCTGTGCACAGCGCCACCGACCGCGATGCGCGGCACAGCCGTGAAGCCGATATCCGCGTCGATCTGGGCGGCAGCAAGGCCGCTGACAGTTATCTGCAAATCGATAAATTGATCGCTGCTGCCAAGGCCAGCGGCGCCGAGGCGATTCATCCCGGCTACGGCTTTCTCTCGGAAAACGCTGGATTCGCCCGCGCCATCGAGGCTGCCGGCCTGATCTTTCTCGGCCCGCCTGCCTCTGCCATCGATGCGATGGGCAGTAAATCCGCCGCCAAAGCGCTGATGGAAAAGGCCGGCGTGCCTTTGGTGCCGGGCTATCACGGCGAGGCGCAGGATCTCGACACCTTCCGTGAAGCCTGCGAACGCATCGGTTATCCGGTGCTGCTCAAGGCCACGGCCGGTGGCGGCGGTAAAGGCATGAAAGTCGTGGAGGACGTCAGCCAATTGGCCGAAGCCCTCGCCTCCGCTCAGCGGGAAGCGCAGTCCTCGTTCGGCGACTCGCGAATGCTGGTCGAGAAATATCTGCTGAAGCCGCGTCATGTGGAGATTCAGGTGTTCGCCGACCAGCACGGCACCTGCCTGTATCTCAATGAGCGCGATTGCTCGATCCAGCGTCGGCATCAGAAAGTCGTCGAAGAAGCCCCGGCGCCGGGCCTGACGCCGGAATTGCGCCGGGCCATGGGCGAAGCGGCGGTGCGTTCGGCACAGGCAATCGGTTATGTCGGCGCTGGCACCGTGGAGTTTCTGCTGGATGCGCGCGGCGAGTTTTTCTTCATGGAAATGAACACGCGCCTGCAGGTCGAGCACCCGGTGACCGAGGCGATTACCGGGCTCGATCTGGTCGCCTGGCAGATTCGCGTCGCCCGGGGTGAAGCGCTGCCGATGACCCAGGCGCAGGTGCCGCTCAACGGTCATTCGATTGAAGTGCGCTTGTATGCCGAGGATCCGGCGAATGATTTTCTGCCGGCCACCGGGCGTCTGGATCTGTACCGCGAATCGGCACAGGGTCCGGGGCGGCGAGTGGACAGCGGGGTCGAGGAAGGTGACGAGATTTCGCCGTTCTACGACCCGATGCTCGGCAAACTGATTGCCTGGGGTGAAGATCGCGAACAGGCGCGCCTGCGTCTGCTGAGCATGCTCGATGAGTTTGCGATTGGCGGACTGAAGACCAACATCAACTTCCTGCGCCGGATCATCGCGCATCCGGCGTTTGCCGCGGCAGAACTGGATACCGGGTTCATTCCGCGTTATCAGGAGCAGTTGCTGCCAGCGCCAGGTACGTTGAGCGATGAGTTCTGGCAAGCGGCGGCGCAGGCGTTTGCGCAGAGTCTGCCAACACGTAAGCGGACGGATGATCCCGCCTCGCCGTGGTCTTGCGGCAGTGGTTTGCGGGCAGGCTTGCCGGCGGAAATCACTCTGCATTTAAGTTGCGAGGGACAGGAGCGTGCGCTGACATTGGCAGCTGCGGCCCACGTCAGACTGTTGGGCGAAGCGCTGGCGGTCGAGCATGACGGCGTGCGCCGCACGTTGCGGGCGATTCGTCAGGACGATTCGTTGTATCTGCAGTGGGAGGGAGAGCTGCGACGCATCGAGGCCCATGATCCGATCAGTGCCGTTGAGGCCAGCCACAGCCACCAGGGCGGTCTGACCGCGCCAATGAACGGCAGCATCGTGCGCGTGCTGGTCGAGGTCGGGCAAGCGGTCGAGGCCGGGGCGCAACTGGTGGTGCTCGAAGCCATGAAGATGGAACACAGCATTCGTGCGCCACAGGCGGGCGTGGTCAAAGCGCTGTATTGCCAGGAAGGCGATATGGTCAGCGAAGGCAGCGCTTTGGTTGAACTGGAACAAGTGTGAAATTGCAGGATCGATCCGGGCCTTGAGCGAGGATCGATCCGGTCAGAAACGCGCCGTCGCCTGAACCACCACGCCGACAATCCGGCATTCATCGGTGAACAGCGCTTTCGGCCAAGTCGGATTGAGCGGCACCAGGTAACGCTGGCCGCCCTGTTCGTCGAGTTTGCGGAAAATCGCTTCTTCGCTGTCCGGCCACTGGGCAATCACCAGTTTTCCAGGCACCGCCTCCAACTCCGGGTCGACCAGAATCAGCATGCCCTCGGCAATGCTCTGGCCGCTGGGCGCGGTCATCGAATCCCCCGTCACGGTCAGCCAGAACGCCGCACCGCGAGCGTGGTAATCGGTGAGTTCGAAGCGCTGCTTCGCCGATGCGCCGGCGTAGCTCGCCGAATCGTCGCGCACCTCACAGGGCGCGTGCCAGTCACGAACCGGGTAGCGGAAGTACGGGTTGTACTTCTGCGCCAGCGGCATTTCATCCTCCGGCGTCGGCTGCGGTTCGCGGATCACCAGAACGACTTCGAGGAAATCCATTCCCAGCGCTTTGAGCACACGGTTCATTTCGGTAACACCGGGTTCGCGACGCTTGTTCAGCCAATGACCGATCCCGCCCTGGGACATGCCGACGCGCTCTCCGAGCTCTGTTTGAGTGACTTTGAGTTCACTCATCTTGGCCTTGACCAACTCAATCCATTTATCCATGTGCCGCACCTTACGCGGACGTCTTCGACCGGCAAAACACATATTGTAGTATTTAAATTCTGGTCACAAATACAGGCGGTACTATCCTAGGTAAACGGACTTTCAATCGAACATGGAGTGCCTTCTCATGATGAACATCAGCAGCAAAGACCTGCCCGATCTGCAAATCGACACCAGCTTCAATTCGCCCCAAGGCACAGCCGCCGCACAACGCGCGCTGGACTACTACTTGAAACCGGCAATTTCAGAACCTGAGACGGAAGAACGGTTCTTCGATGTCAAAGGCCATCTCAGCGGCGAGGAAGCGCTGGTGCATGCCTCGGACCTGTTGCGATGCGCAGCCGCCACGGCCTTCAAGGCCGCAGAAAACCTGCAGGGCACGAATCGCGACCTGGCCTTCTCGGTGGTGCACATGGTGGATATGGCGCGGGCGATGGTCGATCACTCGATCGACAACGATGAAGTCATAGCAAACAAGGTACGGACGGACAGGAAAGAATTTTCCCATCGCGCAGATAAAAACATTTGACTTGCAAATGATAATGATTATTATTGCAAGCAGCTGGTCGCGAGATCAGTCGATGGACCAGAGACCTTAGGTCGGTCTTCTGGACTATCTCCTCATCAGGCTAATCACGGTTTTTGACCCGGCTTTTTGCCGGGTCTTTTTTTGCCCGTTTTTCGGGCTTGTGCCTTCAGGCTAATGAAGTCTTTGGGTGTTGCAAATTCGATGGCGCGGATAATATCAAAAGAATATTGATTGGCAAGCCGAGCCCGGCCACATTGGCCGAAACTAACGGCAATCAGCACTTGAGAATCAATCGCATAGCCTCTAAGCTGCTGGCGCGTCACGGAGGACGCCCCCCGCCAGCACCCTGCAATTCCCCTCGGTTTCACCCCAGCCTGCGTGTAAAGTACCGGTCATAAAAATCCTGCTCAGGAAGCGACTATGACCGTGGCCAAATCTTCGTTCGACATCAGCGCCAATTTTGACAGCGGCAACATCCAAGTCATCGACATCAGCAACCCTCTCAATCCGGTTCTGGCGATCCGCCCGGACACCCGCAGCCCTCATTTCCAGTGGTTCCACTTCAAGGCCAGCGGCCTGCACGTTCATCAGGAACACTGGTTTCGCCTGGTCAACGCCAGCCAATCGACCTACAGCAAAGGCTGGCCGGGCTATCAAGCGGTGGCGTCGTATGATCACGTCAACTGGTTCCGCATTCCCACCAGCTTCGAAGGCGACAGCCTGCGCTTCTGCCTCGAAGCCGAACAGACCCACGCCTGGTTCGCCTACTTCGAACCCTACAGCCGCGGCCGCCACGATTGGTTGATCGAGCAGGCGCTGAGCAAGGCTGGCACCGAATTGCTGGCGACCGGCAAAAGCGTCGAAGGCCGCGACATTCAGCTGCTGCGCAAGGGCAGCGGCGCCGAAGGCCAGCGCAAGATCTGGATCATCGCCCAGCAGCATCCGGGCGAACACATGGCTGAATGGTTCATGGAAGGCGTGATCGAGCGTCTGGAACGACAGGACGATCCGGTACTGAACAAACTGCTGGCCGGCGCCGATCTGTATCTGGTGCCGAACATGAACCCGGACGGCGCCTTCCACGGGCACCTGCGCACCAACGCGATGGGTCAGGATTTGAACCGCGCCTGGCAGAACGCCAGTCAGGACATCAGCCCGGAAGTGCTATTCGTTCAGCAGCAGATGGAAAAGTACGGCGTCGATGCGTTTATCGACGTACACGGCGACGAAACCATCCCCCACGTCTTCACCGCCGGCTGCGAAGGCAACCCTGGCTTTACGCCGCGCATCGAAAAGCTGGAAGAGCATTTTCGCAGCCATTTGAAGCACACCACCAAAGACTTCCAGACCACCTACGGCTACACCCGCGACGAACCGGGCCAGGCCAACATGACATTGGCCTGCAACAGCGTCGGACAGAAATATGACTGCCTGTCGCAGACTCTGGAGATGCCGTTCAAGGACCACGACGACCACCCGGACAAGATCACCGGCTGGTCGGGCAAGCGTTCGAAGCAATTGGGCAAGGACGTGCTGACCACTCTCGCCGACATGGTCGATATCCTGCGCTGATCCCCGGCGTCAGGAACAAAAGATCGCAGCCCGCCTGCGATCTTTTGCTTTGCCGACTCAGCCGCGATCGCGCCCGTGCAACATGCTGTCGAGCACTTCGTCACGACGCACCCAGCCATGAAACAGCGCCGCCGCCAAGTGCAGCAGCACCGTCAGAAACAGCAGATACGCCAGATAGCCATGGGACTTGCGCAACAGCGCGAACAGTTGCGCATCCGCCGGCACAATCGACGGCAGATGCAGCGACGCCGTGAGCATCACTGGCTCGCCCGATGCACTGATCATCGCCCAGCCGAGCAGCGGCAATACCAGCATCAACGCGTACAGCAAGACGTGGGAAGCCCTGGCTGCCAGCACCTGCCAGCCCGGCAGATCATCCGGCAACGGCGGTTGACGTGTGGTGAAGCGCACCACCAGGCGCACAATAACTAGCGCCAGAATCGCGATGCCCAGCGGCTTGTGCAGATGAATCAGCCATTCATGGCGAGACGACACCGAAGTGACCATGCCCGCGCCGATAAACAGCATGGCGATGATCATCAGCGCCATCAGCCAGTGGAGCAAACGCGCCAGCAATACGAAATGAGTCGGGTGCTTGCTCATGGGCGAGCCTCCTGTCTGGCGGCGGGCAATTGGCTGACTTCGCTGGTGCGACGCAGGTAGGAATCGGCGTAACCGGCCGAGCGCGCGGCGAGCAATGGATCTTCCGAGCCTTGAATCCCGGCTGGCAGCACCAGCGGGTCGTAGTTGATATCGCGGCACTCGCCACTCAGCTGCGGCTGGGTTTTCTCCAGCACCAAAGTCCCGGCGTTCAGCACTTTGCGATCTGTGGGCCAGGACTTGCTGGCATCGTTGACCGGGTCGTCAGCGTTAGCCAGGGTGATGTTCAGCTGGAAGCGCAAGGGTGCGGCGGCCAGGCGTTGCACCAGATCCTTCTCGAGAAAATCCGCGCCTTCGGGGGCCGAGGCCCCCGCCGCGTCCTGCGCCAGCGGCGTCATGCTCCAGCGCACCGCCTGTTTCTTGCCGTTGCCATCGACCAGATAGAACGCATTGATGCTGTTATAGGTTTCGCTGGCGTAGCTGGCCGAGGGCTTGGCGGTCTTCACCCAAGTCAAGAACGGCACGGCTTCCGGATGTGCGGCGAAGAACGCTGGCACCTTGGTCGGGTCGGGCTTGCCGGTGGCCGGATCCGGCGACTGCGCTTGCTGCAATTGGTAGAACGCCTCGGGGGTGCCGATCGGGAACACCGGCATGCTGTTCATGCCGGTGCGCCACTGCTGGCCGTCCGCCTGAGTGAAACGCAGCGCCAGGCTGCGGATCGGCACGGCGCTGTCCGGCGCATAGGGATTGCCGGCGGGCAAGGCAAAGCGCCCGACCACCGGCGTCTGCGGCAGGTTGAACACCTGCGCAGTGGAGTACGCCCGCGCCTCACCGCTGCTCTCGAAATGGCCAATCACGCAGACACCTTTGGCGTGGTTGCGACGAAAACCGGGATGCACGCCGTTGTTCTTTTCCAGCACATCGACCAACGCCTTTGGCGTCAGGCGCTGTGGGTCAAGGTTGCCGTGCACGTAGGCAAACGCCCCGGCCACGGCGGCGACAATCACGGCAATGCCGCCCAGACGGAAAACCAGGCTCGCAGCGCTCAGTGGCTGGCGCGGCTGCCTGCCGGGCGGTGCAGCGTTGGGGGATGAGCGATCAACCATGAATATCTCCAGGCCATCGGCCACAAGTGGAAAGAGTCAGCAAGACGCACCCCGTCAGGGTTTATTCCACGGCGCCGTATTTATTTTTGCGCACGGGGAATAACCTGCGCTGACGGGCGTCTTCCTAGTCCACAGCGTAGCGACCAGCAGAAATTCATGAGCGAATTCGACGAACAGTTGAGAGAAATCATTCCCAGATTGCGCCGCTTCGCCGTGTCGTTGACGCGCAACAGCAGCAGCGCTGACGATCTGGTCCAGGCCAGCCTCGAGCGGGCGCTGTCGGCGTGGGGCGAAAAACGCGCCGAAGGCGACTTGCGCGCCTGGCTGTTTGCGATCCTCTATCGGCAATTTCTCGATGCCCACCGTCGCTCGCGGCGCTATGCGCGGATGCTCGAATTTTTCACCGGTCGCGACGATGCCGAGCCGTCGGTGGAACGCACGGTGATCGCCCAATCGACCCTGCAAGCCTTCGAACGCCTGCCCACCGAACAACGCGCCCTGCTGCTGATGGTGTCGGTGGAGGGCCTGTCCTATAAAGAGGTCGCCGAGATCCTCGGCGCCCCGATCGGCACCGTGATGTCGCGCCTGTCACGCGCCCGCCAGGCCTTGCGCCAACTCAGCGACGGCGAAATCAGCAGCCCTTCCCTGCGGATACTCAAATGATCAGCCTCCCTCCCAATGAGCGTGACTTGCACGCCTACGTCGATCACCAGCTCAGCGACGCCGACCGGCGCATGCTCGAGACCTGGTTGGCCAGCCACCCTGAAGAAGCGGCGCAGGTTCGTGCCTGGCAACGCGATGCCCAGCAGTTGCGCGCGGCGCTCAGTGGTGCGTTGCAGCAGCCGAGTAATCCGGCGCTGGATCCGACGATGATTCGCCAGCGTCGCCGCGAGCAGTCACGTGGTCATCTGGCCCGCGCAGCGGTGTTGCTGATTGCCGTGAGTATTGGCGGTTTCAGTGGCTGGCAGGCACGGGAAATGACCCTGGTGCGTCCTGCGCAATTGCCGATGACCGACGCGTTGCAAGCCTACCGCTTGATTGCCCAGCAAGGCGTGCTGCCCGCCGATTACAAGGTCGACAGCGGCGACATGCAGCGTTGGCTCGACCGTTACTTCAGCGGCGCCGGGCGCTTGCCCGATCTCAGGGCGGCCGGGTTCGAACCGATCAGCGGGCGCTTGCTCAGCACCGATGAGGGCCCGGCGGCGATGGTGATGTATGAGGATGGCAGCGGCCACAAGGTGAGTTTCTACCTGCGTCCGCCGGGGCCGAAAAACACTCTGCTGCCGCGCGGTTCGCGCAGCGATGGCGATCTGCAGGCCGATTACTGGTCGGGGCCCGGCTACAACTATGCAGTGGTCAGCCCGACGGACTCGCCGGCGGCGCAATTGCTCAAACAATCACCACCTTTCTGAAATACGCCCACTGTAGGAGTGAGCCTGCTCGCGATAGCGGTTTGTCTGTCACATCGCCTTTGGCTGACACACCGCTATCGCGAGCAGGCTCACTCCTACAAGGGACCGTGCACATATTTCATGGAGCCAACGCTGGAGGTCTGGTTACACTTGAACCACCGCGCTCCCGGTGGAGCCGGCCAATCAACCAGGAGCCTGTCCCGCGTGCCCGCCCGAACGCCGAAACGATCACGACTGAGCCAACGCTGGCCGTTGCTGCGCCGCCTGTTCGGCAAAGGCCTGCCCGCCAGCGCCGGGCACGATGCCAATGCCGCGATCATCCGCGATTACTTTCGCGACAAGGCCCACAGTCAGGGCTACACCCTCAGCCGCAGTCAGCAGCAAGTCATTGATTGCATGGCGCAACAGGCCAGCGTGCTGTTGGGCGACAGCGGGCTCACACCACCCAGTCTGTATCTGTACGGCGCGGTCGGGCGCGGCAAGAGCTGGCTGCTCGACGGCTTCTTCCAGGCACTGCCGATCACGCGCAAGCGTCGACTGCATTTCCATCAGTTCTTCGCCCGACTGCATGACGGCATGTTCCGTCATCGCCAGCAGGAGGACGCGCTGGAAATCACCCTGGACGAGCTGCTGGAAGATTGTCAGGCGCTGTGTTTCGACGAGTTTCACGTGCATGACATCGGCGATGCGATGCTCATCACGCGCCTGTTCAAGGCGCTGTTCAAACGGCGGATCATGCTGTTGGTCACGTCCAACTATGCGCCGGAGGGCCTGCTGCCCAATCCGCTGTATCACGCACGCTTCAAACCGGTGATCGAGCTGATCAACACGCGCATGCAGGTGATGGAAGTCGGCGGCGCCCACGATTACCGCACGCTCAACCGCCAGCACACGCATCAGGTGTTCACCCAGGGGAATTACGTGTGGCCGGCGACGTCAGAGCAGCGCCAGGCCTTGAGCCTGCCACCAGCCGATGCGCCTGCCATAGCGCTCGAGGTCGGCAAGCGCCAGCTTCAGGCGCGATCGTGCGAGGGCCGGCGCGTCGCTTTCACCTTCAATGACCTGTGCGAACAACCGACGGCAGTCATGGATTATCTGCAGCTCTGCCAGCGTTTCGACCAGTGGATCATCGATGACCTGCCACTGCTCGGGGACTGTCCGATCGCCGTGCAACAGCGCTTCATCAATCTGATCGACGTGCTCTACGATCAGGACAAACACCTGACCCTGCTCGGCCAACTGCCGCTGGGCCAGAGCCTGGAAGGCCACGCCATCGACCTGGCGCGCACGCGCAGCCGATTGGGGCAATTACAGGAAATCCACGAATCTGGCTGACTCCCGAATTCTGTGAGAGCGAGCCCTGTGGGAGCGAGCCTGCTCGCGAATGCGGTGTATCAGCGACATGAATTCTGACTGACATACCGCTTTCGCGAGCAGGCTCGCTCCCACAAGGGGCCTGGGAAACTTCAAAACCCGTTCAGCATCCGCTTTACCGCTATCATGTCGCCCATCCTCAGCGCCCCCGCGTCGCTCCACCGATCAATAGCGAAACCAAACATGCATACTCTTGCTCAACTGCGCGCCGGCGAGCTGTCTGGCATTACCCGCCTCGATCTGTCTTGCGGACTCACCGAATTCCCCCGGGAAATTTTCCAACTGGCCGACACGCTGGAAGTGCTCAACCTCAGCGGCAATGCCTTGAGCACCCTGCCCGACGACTTGCACCGCCTGACACGCCTGCGCGTACTGTTCTGCTCCGACAACCAGTTCAGCGAACTGCCGGCCTGCCTCGGCCAGTGCGCGGCGCTGACGATGGTCGGCTTCAAGGCCAATCGCATCGTCGATGTCCCCGGTGCCGCCCTGCCGCCGCAGCTGCGCTGGCTGATCCTCACCGATAACCGCATCGCAAGCCTGCCGAGCGAACTCGGTGAACGGCCCGCCCTGCAGAAACTGATGCTCGCCGGCAATCGCCTGCAATCGCTGCCGGAATCCCTGCGTCACTGCCATCGGCTGGAATTGATCCGCATTGCCGCCAACCAACTCGACGAGCTGCCACAGTGGCTGCTGACCTTGCCGAGCCTGACCTGGCTGGCCTACGCCGGCAATCCGCTGGAAACCGAAGCCGATGCCGCTGCCCTTGAGGCCACGCCGCTGATCGACTGGTCGACGCTGCGCCTTGAGCAACAACTGGGCGAAGGCGCTTCCGGGGTGATTTCCCGGGCGATCTGGCAGCGCGACGATGGCACGACGCAGGCAGTTGCGGTGAAGTTGTACAAAGGCGAGATGACCAGCGACGGCTCACCGTTGCACGAGATGAATGCCTGCATCACCGCAGGCTTGCACCCGAACCTGATCCGCGTCGAAGGGCGCATCAGCGGTCATCCCGATCAGCAGCAGGGATTGGTGATGCAGCTGGTTGATCCGAGCTTCCGCAATCTGGCGGGTTTGCCGAGCCTGGCCTCATGCTCTCGGGACGTCTATGCCGAAGATTGCCGGTTCTCGGCCGACGTGGCCCTGCGCATCGCCGAGGGCATCGCTTCGGCGGCGGAGCATCTGCATCGACAAGGCATCACCCACGGCGACCTCTACGGTCACAACATTCTGTTGAACTCTCAGGGTGATTGTCTGCTGGGGGATTTTGGCGCGGCGTCGTTTCATGCCACCACCGATGATGCGCAGACGCGGGCGTTGCAACGGCTGGAAGTGCGCGCGTTCGGCGTGTTGCTCGGGGAGCTGCTGGAGCGTGTCGACTCGGGGTTGAGTACAGAGCGGCGCTTGGCATTGGAAACGCTGGAGCGGCGCTGCTGTCAGGCGGATGTCTTGGGACGCCCGGCATTCAGCGAAGTGATAGAACTTCTGCAAGACCACTGACGGAGACGAACACTGTGGCGAGGGAGCTTGCTCCCGCTGGATGGCGAAGCCGTCCCGAAAAAGCGACGACTGCAGCGCAGCCGAGCGGGAGCAAGCTCCATCGCCACAGATCAATACAGCAGCAGATCAGCCAGCCAGGCCGACAAACATGTCCTGCACATCATCATGGTTGTCGAGGCCTTCAAGGAACGCTTCGACTTCAGCCATCTGCTCGTCGCTCAAGCCGCTGACCGGGTTCTTCGGCTGGTAGCCGAGCTTGGCCGACAGCACAGTGAAGCCTTGTTCCGGCAGGGCTTTCTGCACGGCATCAAGATCAGTCGGGTCGGTGAGGAACAGCGTCGCGCCCTCTTCGCCCGGCTCGAAATCCTGGGCGCCGGCTTCGATCGCAGCCATTTCCGGATCGGCGTCGGGGCTGTCCGGTGCGGCTTCGATCATGCCGACGTGGTTGAACATCCATGCCACCGAACCGGAAGCGCCCAACTGGCCCTTGCGGAACGCCACGCGGATTTCCGCGACGGTGCGGTTGATGTTGTCGGTCACGCATTCGACGATCAGCGGCACCTGATGCGGGGCAAAGCCTTCGTAGGTGACGCGATGGTATTGCACGGTTTCACCCAGCAGACCGGCGCCTTTCTTGATCGCGCGATCGAGGGTTTCTTTTGGCATCGAGGCTTTCTTCGCCTGTTCGACCACCAGACGCAGGTGTGCGTTGGTGGCGGTATCGGCGCCGTTGCGCGCAGCAATGGTGATTTCCTTCACCAGTTTGCCGAAGATTTTTCCTTTGGCGTTGGCTGCCGCTTCTTTGTGTTTAACCTTCCACTGTGCGCCCATTACTCACTCTCTTGATCTGTGGCGCCGAGACATCTATTGGCCGACGCGTGGCGGCAAGTTTATACGGCCTAAAGTCGGCAATCGACCAAAAAAACCGCTGACGGAATCGACATCTTCACCAAAGCGTGTAGGGGAATTCTGAAAAGCGCCTTTGACATGACCATTCAGCCCGACGGTTTCGTACCCTTGATTCCCCGTATCGCCTGACAGGGCTTGCTCGAATGCTCAATGACAAGGAAAGTCCGTTCACCCTTACCCTGACCGACAGTGGATTGCGCCTGCCGGTGGTGCGTTTTCGCGGCGAGGAAGCGCTGAACCAGCCCTACCGTTTCGACATCGAACTGCTCGGCCTGGCCCCGGCCATCGCTCCGGGATCCTTCCTGCACAGGCCAGCCTTTTTGCGGCTGAGTGAACAGCAGGGCTTCCACGGCACAATCTCCAGTGCCAGTTGCGAGCATCGCGGCACGCATCGGGTCGGCTATCGGCTGATTCTGGTGCCGTATCTGCAACAACTGGCGCAAGCGCAGCAACGACGCGTGTTCACCCACCTCAGCGCGCCCCAGATCATTCAACAACTACTCGAAGAACACGCCCTGCCAGCGCACAGCTACCGCATGGAAATGACCGTGGGCCACTACCCGGCCCGGGCGTTTTGCATTCAGTACGAAGAAACTGATCTGGCGCTGCTGCAACGGCTCTGCGAAGAAGAAGGCATCCACTATCACTTCGAACACGGGCCGGACGGACACGTCGTGGTGTTCGCCGACGACAGCCTGAGCCTGCCGCAGGAACCGGTCGAAATCCCCTTCAATGCCGAAGACCAACCGCCATCGCCCTGCGTCAGCGTTCTCTACCAACAGCATCGTGCGGCACCGGTGCCGATGTTGCATGCGGTGCGCAATCGAGGCCAGCCAGCCTGCAACGGCGAAGCGGCGAACGAAGTTTCCCCGCCGCTGCCGGTGCCAGCGCGCTCACTGGAGCGCCTGCACGCCGAACAACGCAGTCGTCGTCATCTGCAGCGACAACGCTGCCAACTGCGCTCCATTCACGGGCGCAGTGATTGCTGCTCTCTGCTCAGTGGCCGTTTGCTGCTGGTCGCAGATCACCCGATCAGTCATTTCAATGAACAGTGGCTGATCAGTGCCGTACGCCACCATGGGCAACACCCATCGATCCTTGATCCGGCGCCAAACGCTCATCGCTATCACAACAACTTTACCGCTCAGCCCTGGTCGAACGATTTTCGTCCGCCACTCAAACAGCCGCGTCCGAATGTGGCCGGTTATCACGTGGCGCGGGTGGCGGGTGCGCCGGGGCAGCCTGCGCAAGTGGACGAAAACGGCTGTCTCGCCGTGACCTTGTGGCCCGCAGACCATCAGCCCGGCAATGACAGTGCCGCCCTCTGGCTGCCGATCGCCATGAGCCGGCTGAACGGACCCGTCGCCGTCGATGAACTGCCAGGTGCCGGCAGCGAAGTGTGGGTCAGCTTTCTCGACAGCGATCCGGACCGACCGATCCTGTGCCTCGGTCACGCCCGCCAGCCACCGGCCCGGGAGTCAGAGCCCGCGCGTGACAGCCTGCTGCTCGACTGGCTGATCAACCGCGCCGAACACTAGAGCAAAGTCAAAGATCGCGGTCTTCGGCAGCTCCCACATTCATTGCGCCAAGCGCAGCACTCATGTGGGAGCAAGCCTGCTCGCGAAGAAGTCACCTCGGTTTCAGTCGGGCGCCAGATCAAAAAAGGCCTGGATCAAGCGCAACGCGCGTCGTCGCTCCATGCAGCCAAGCAGGTGTCGATTGACCAGCCCTTCCCCGGCAATGGGGATCGCCACCACGCGCGGGTCGTGGCTGACCTCCACCGATGACACCACACCGACACCCAACTGCGCCGCGACCGCTTCGGTCACCGCCTCGCGACTGTCCAATTCCAGCAACACTCGGGGATTGATCGACGCCTGCGCACACGCCTGATCGAACGTGCGGCGGGTTATCGAACTCGGCTCGCGCAATACCATGATCACCTGATCCAGCTCCTTGAGTTTCACTTCCCCCGCGCGCGCTGCCCATTGATGCGCTGCCGGCACCAGCGCGCAGATCCGTGACTCGCTCAGTGCTTGCAGATGCAGGCCTTTGCGCGGCTCGACCTCGGTCAGCACCGCAACGTCGGCGTGCTCCGACAACAGCGCCGCCAGGGTTTCCTGGGCATTGCCCAGACGCAGGTTCACGGTGATCCCCGGGTAGCGCGCGCGCAGGCTCGCCAACATCGGCATGACCAGGTGCGGCCCGTCCGCCGCCACCTCCAGACGCCCCGTCAGCAGCTGCCGATTGGCTTCGAGCAGTGTCTGCGCTTCTTCTGCCAGGCCAAACATGGCCCGGGTGATCGCTGCCAGTCTGGTGCCCTCCTCGGTCAGCTCCACCCGTCGCGCGGTGCGCCGCAACAAGGTGATCTGGTAGTGCTCCTCCAGCGCCTTGATGTGCCCGGTGACTGCCGGCTGGCTGATGAACAACCGCGCAGCAGCGCGGGTGAAGCTGCCTTCGCGGGCCACTGCATCGAAAGCGCGCAGCTGAAACAGGTTCATGAATAACTCTCACTGATGGCTGGCATAACAACAAACAATTTGATTGATGAAGCGGCGAATTGCAACGTACGCCCCATAACTTCATCCCAGCGTTTTCCCGAGGACACACGAATGAGCACCGCCGCACCGATTCTTCTCACTCCCGGGCCGTTGACCACTTCGGCCCGCACCCGTCAGGCCATGATGGTCGACTGGGGTTCGTGGGATGATCGCTTCAACCAGTTGACCGCCAGCCTCTGCGAGCAATTGCTGGGCATACTCAACGGCGCCGCCAGTCATCATTGCGTGCCGTTACAGGGCAGCGGCACGTTTGCCGTCGAAGCGGCGATCGGCACGCTGGTGCCGCGCGATGGACAAGTACTGGTGCTGATCAACGGCGCCTACGGCAAGCGTCTGGCGAAGATCTGCGAAGTGCTCGGCCGCTCGTTCAGCACCTTCGAAACCGCCGAAGACGAACCGACCACCGCCGCCGACGTCGACCGACTGCTGCGCGCCGACGCCAACATTACTCACGTAGCGCTGATTCACTGCGAAACCAGTACCGGCATTCTCAATCCGCTGGCGGAAATCGCTGAGGTCGTTGCGCGACACGGCAAACGTCTGATCATCGACGCCATGAGTTCCTTCGGCGCGTTGCCCGTGGATGCGCAGAAAGTGCCGTTCGATGCACTGATCGCCGCCTCTGGCAAATGCCTGGAAGGCGTACCGGGGATGGGCTTTGTCATTGCCCGCAAGGAATCTCTGGCCGCCGCCGCTGGCAACTCGCACTCGCTGGCGATGGACCTGTACGACCAGCACGTCTACATGATGAAAACCGGCCAATGGCGCTTCACCCCGCCGACCCACGTGGTCGCCGCGCTGCACGAAGCCTTGTTGCAATACAGCGAAGAAGGCGGCCTGCCGGCGCGGCATGCGCGCTATGCAGCCAACTGTCAGGCGCTGATGGCAGAGATGAACAAAATCGGTTTGCGCAGCTTTCTGCCAGCGGCAGTTCAGGCGCCGATCATCGTCACTTTCCATGCGCCGAAGGACCCGCGTTATCGCTTCAAGGACTTCTACGAACGGGTCAAGGCCAAGGGTTACATCCTCTACCCCGGCAAGCTGACCCAGGTCGACACCTTCCGCGTCGGCTGCATCGGCCACGTCACCCCGGACGACATGCGCCAAGCGGTGGCAGCCGTGGCTGAAGTGCTGCGGGAGATGGAAGTGCTCGACATTTAAATCCCACCACAAATCCCCTGCAGGAGTGAGCCTGCTCGCGATGAGGCCCTGTCAGTCGACGAAGATGTTGAATGATCAACCGCTATCGCGAGCAGGCTCCCTCCTGCATTTGAATCGTATTGCCAAATCAGGAATTGATTGCCATGAACTACACCAATCCAACCAGCCTGCAAGCCGCGATTCTCGACTGGGCCGGCACCGTGGTCGATTTCGGCTCGTTTGCGCCGACTCAGATTTTCGTCGAAGCCTTCGCCGAGTTCGACGTGCGGGTGTCGATCGAAGAAGCCCGCGGGCCAATGGGCATGGGCAAGTGGGACCACATCCGCACCCTGTGCGACCAGCCGCAGGTGGCCGAGCGTTATCGCAAGGTGTTCGGCCGCACACCGACCGATGACGACGTCACCGCCATCTACAACCGCTTCATGCCGCTGCAGATCGAGAAGATCTCCGAGCACTCGGCACTGATTCCCGGCGCGCTGGACACCATCGCCCAACTGCGCGAGCAAGGGATCAGGATCGGTTCCTGCTCCGGCTACCCGAAAGCGGTCATGGATAAAGTCGTCGAACTGGCCGCCAGCAACGGCTATGTCGCCGACCACGTCGTCGCCACCGACGAAGTACCAAACGGTCGCCCATGGCCGGCGCAAGCATTGGCCAACGTGATCGCGCTGGGCATCGACGATGTGGCAGCCTGCGTGAAGATCGACGACACCGTGCCGGGCATTCTCGAAGGTCGCCGGGCCGGCATGTGGACGGTTGCGCTGATTTGCTCGGGCAACGCGCTGGGTCTGGACTACGAGGCTTTCCGCGCGCTGGGTAGCGACGAACTGACCAGCGAACGCACGCGCATTCATGCACTGTTCGAAAGCTCGCGCCCGCATTACATGATCGACACCATCAGTGATTTGCCGCAAGTGATTGCCGACATCAACAAGCGTCTGGCCAATGGTGAGATGCCGCAAAACGCCTGACGCTGAAAAACCAGAACACCGCTGATCAATAACGATCAGCGGTGTTTTTTTTTGCGCGGTCCTGGAATCAGGCCAGTGCCAGGTAATTACTTACGCCGACACCAGATTGCTCTCTGCGTCGTATGCAAGGCCATCGGGATGTTTAACACTACCGTCCGGCAACTGTTCAGTTCCATCTTCCCAGACAATACGGCCATCAGGATATTCAACAGTGTTATCCGGCCAGACGATACGCCCGTCCGGATACTCTACACGGCCGTCCTCATATTGAATGATGCCGTCGGGACGTTTGATGGATGTGTTATCGACATCCACCACGCTACCATCCGATAGTGTGGTGGAACCATCAGCATTGACGGTCGCGCCGATAGTTTGAATCAGCGTTATCAGGGCCACCGGATCAACATTAACATTGATGGTCGGCCATGGCATTGGCGGCCGCTTGTTGTCGACGGGCGTGGTCGGCGCTACTGGCTTGGTTGCCACTGGCTTGGGTGGCGCTACGGGCCTGGTCGGTGCAACCGGTTTAGTTGGCGCAGGTTTGGGTGGCGCTACAGGTTTGCTCGGTGCAACCGGTTTGGTTGGCACAGGCTTGCTCGGTGCAACTGGTTTGGTTGGTGCAGGCTTGCTCGGTGCTACCGGTTTGGTTGGCGCAGGTTTGCTCGGTGCCGGTGGTTTGGCTGGCACAACCGGCCTGGTCGGTACGACTGGTTTTGGCGCAGTGGTAGAGGGGCGAGGCTTCGGGGTCGGACTTTTCATATTCATACTCAAATTAAAAAATAGACATTAAATCTTTAACAATCAACTAAAGACTCGACCAGACAATAATCAACCAAAACCAACTATTCAAACCAAAACAAAACACAAGATATAAACAACATAAAGTTACGCCAGATATAAAAACATATAACAGGTTACTTCCAACTAACTGGCAAATTAAAACCGGGCAGTACGCAATTATCCTGGCTGCAAAACATCTCACCTTGCAGGCATAAATATTCCGGCGGATTCACAGTTAACTGAGTAGCGTAAGGACGGTGTTCGATGAGGTGGTGCGCAATAACACCTTGCTGCAAAGAATGCCCAAGCGCGGCTGAGCTTCACGGCGTCGCGGCAATCCCGCGCCGCCCTTGCAGGCCACCGGTGTGGACGAAAATCAGACGAGTACCGGCGGCGAATCCGCCCGATTCGACATGCCGCTTGAGCGCCAGCACGGCCTTGCCGGTGTACAGCGGTTCCAAGGGAATGCCGGTCGCCTGCTCGGTCTGTTCGATGAAGTTCAGCAACGCCTCATCAACCTTGGCGAAGCCGCCACGGCTGGCATCGATCAGCCGATAGTCCGCCGCAGGCCCGTTGGCGTGCGCAAGAATCGATTCGATATTCGGCGCCACGCCGTGATCATCCGGCACCGCCAGCGCGCCATACACTGAGCGCTTGCCTTTCTCGGCGATTGCCAGCCCGGCCAGCGTCGTGCCCGTGCCACAGGCCAGCCACCAGGCGTCGAAATCATTCCATCCCAGCCTGGGCAATTGTTCATCGACCTGCTGCCTGATCGCCGCGCACCCCAAGGCACCGGCCAGTCCGCCACCGCCCTCGGGCACCGCCTGCAACGTTGGATACTGAGTCTGCCAGGGCGTCCAGAATCCCGGCTCGTGCCGGGCGCGGTAGCCGGCGTAACCCAGCCAGTGCAACTGCATGCCGAACGCTTGCAGATCCTCCACCGTCGGCGTGTCCTGCGGGTGCCCACGCAGCAGCCCTACAGTTTTGAATCCCAGCCGCCTGCCCGCCGCCGCCAGCGCGTGCAGGTGATTGGAATGCGCACCGCCGAGGCTGATGATGCCGTCGGCACCGGCGCGCTCGGCGGCTTTGAGGTGTTCGGCGAGTTTGAACCACTTGTTGCCACTGATCAGCGGGTCGATCTGATCGAGGCGCAGGATCGCGACTTCGATGCCGGCGCTTGCCAGCCAGTCCAGATGGAGGGGTTCGAGGGGAGCTTGGGGTAGCCAATTGGCGGGAGGCAGAAGCATGGGCACAGCACAATCTGGAAAAGACGACATATTAGTAGGAGCTGCCGCAGGCTGCGATCTCTTGATCTTGCTTTCGAACACAAGATCAACAGATCGCAGCCTGCGGCAACTCCTACAAAATGTGTTTACAGCTCAGCGGCCAGGCGCGAACCCTGATTGATCGCCCGCTTGGCATCCAGCTCCGCCGCCACATCCGCGCCACCGATCAAGTGCACATTCTGTCCGGCTTCGACCAGGCCATCGTGCAACTCACGCAACGGATCCTGCCCGGCGCAGATCACGATGTTGTCCACCGCCAGCAATTGCGGCTCGCCGGTTTCGCCGATGCGGATATGCAAGCCCTGGTCATCGATGCTCAGGTATTCAACGCTGTTGAGCATCTGTACCTGTTTGTTCTTCAGACCGGTGCGATGAATCCAGCCAGTGGTTTTGCCCAGACCGTCGCCGACCTTGGTTTTCTTGCGCTGCAACAGGAACACCTCGCGGGCCGGTGCATGGGGTGCCGCTTTGATCCCCGCCACACCACCACGGGCTTGCAGTTGCGTGTCGATGCCCCACTCTTTCCAGAACGCCGCGCGATCCAGACTGGTGGCCACGCCTTGATGGACGAGGAATTCCGACACGTCAAAACCGATCCCGCCCGCACCAATCACCGCGACCCGCTTGCCGACCGGCTTGCGCTCGAGGATTACGTCCAGATAACTCAGTACCTTGGCGTTCTCGACACCCGGAATCGCTGGCACGCGCGGGGCAATACCGGTGGCGAGAATGATTTCGTCGTAGCCACCTTCAACAAGTTTCGTCACGTCGACGCGGGTGTTCAGGCACACCTCGACATTTGTGGTCTGCAACTTGCGCTTGAAATAGCGCAGGGTCTCGAAAAACTCTTCCTTGCCCGGCACGCGCTTGGCGATGTTGAACTGGCCACCGATCTCACTGGCCGAATCGAACAGCGTTACCTGGTGACCGCGCTCGGCGGCCACGGTGGCGGCGGACAACCCGGCAGGGCCGGCACCGACCACGGCGATTTTCTTGATCTGCTGCACCGGCAGGTAATTGAGTTCGGTCTCGTGGCAGGCGCGCGGGTTGACCAGGCAACTGGTGAGCTTGCCGCCAAAGGTGTGGTCCAGGCACGCCTGGTTGCAGCCGATGCAGGTGTTGATTTCGTCGGCGCGGCCTTCGGCAGCCTTGTTGACGAACTCCGGGTCGGCGAGGAACGGCCGCGCCATCGAGACCATATCGGCATCGCCTTCAGCAAGAATCTGCTCGGCGATTTCCGGGGTATTGATGCGGTTGGTGGTAATCAGCGGAATGCTCACAGAGCCGCGCAACTTGGCCGTGACTTTGCTGAATGCCGCGCGCGGGACTTTGGTGGCGATGGTCGGAATCCGCGCTTCGTGCCAGCCGATGCCAGTGTTGATGATGGTCGCACCGGCCTGCTCGATGGCCTTGGCCAAGGTGACGATCTCGTCCCAGGTGCTGCCGCCCTCGACCAGATCGAGCATCGACAGACGGAAAATAATGATGAAGTTCGGTCCCACCGCTTCGCGCACACGGCGGACGATTTCCACCGGCAGGCGCATGCGGTTTTCGTAGCTGCCACCCCAGCGGTCGGTGCGGTGGTTGGTGTGGGCGGCGAGGAACTGGTTAATGAAATAACCTTCCGACCCCATTATCTCGACGCCGTCGTATTCGGCGGACTGCGCCAGCACCGAACAGGTGACGAAATCGCTGATCTGCTTCTCGATGCCCTCCTCGTCCAGCTCTTTGGGCTTGAACGGGTTGATCGGCGCCTGGATCGCGCTCGGCGCTACCTGCTTCGGGCTGTAGGCATAACGGCCGGCGTGGAGAATCTGCATGCAGATCTTGCCGCCGGCCTCATGCACGGCGCGGGTGACGATGCGGTGCTTGAGCGCCTCTTCTTCGCTGGTCAGTTTCGCCGCGCCAGAGTACACGCCGCCTTCATCATTCGGGCCGATGCCGCCCGTGACCATCAGGCCTACGCCGCCCCGGGCACGTTCGGCGAAGTACGCCGCCATGCGTTCGAAGCCACCCGGTTTTTCTTCCAGGCCAGTGTGCATCGAGCCCATCAGGGTGCGGTTGCGCAGCGTGGTGAATCCCAGGTCCAACGGGGCCAGCAGATGCGGGTAATGAGCGGCGGTCATCGGTAACTCCACAACGAGCGATCACGGAAAGTTGCGGGAGCTCTGCGTCCCCCGTCAGTCATGTTCGACAGACTAAGAGGCGCACCGCTGTCACTCAATGACCGTAACTGACAAGTTATTGATCCAAATGCGCACCGCCCCTTGGCAATCCGGGCCATGGGCCCTACCCTAGGCGCCACACTCTGTACCCGGCTGTTGTTGGTTTTCATGCGCAAACTTCTGTATCTGTTTTTCTCCATGGCCCTCGTTGCCGCTTTGACCACCTACGCCATGTGGGCGGCGGACCGGCCGGCGGGGCATTACCTGTCGGATCTGCGCATCAAGCTTGCTGTCGATCAGGGCACACCCGCCGATCGCGGCAACCTCCTGGGCATTCAGCCCGAACTGTTTCCCACCGATTATCAAAGCTCCGCACGCCTGCACCGCAAGCTCGCGGCTTATCTTCAGCAAGCCCGCGATCAAGGCTTGCTCAATGAGAAAACCGTGGTGGTCTTGCCCGAGCATGTCGGCACCTGGCTGATGATCAGCGGCGAGAAAGACGAGCTGTACCAGGCGCCGACCCTGGCTGAGGCGATGAACTGGCTGGCGGCGAGCAATCCGTTGCTGTTCGCCCGCGCCTGGCTGAGTGCAAAGGGCGAGCAACGTCTGGACGACGCGCACCTGCGGATGAAATCGAAGGCCATGGCCAAGGATTATCAGGCGCTGTTCGGGGGCCTGGCCAAGGAGTTTCAGGTCACACTGGTGGCCGGCTCCATCGTGCTGCCGGAGCCAAGCATTCGCGACGGTCAGCTCAAGCCCGGTAGCGGCGCCCTGTTCAACAGCAGCGTGGTCTTCGGCCGCGACGGCGTGCCGCTGGGCCAGCCGCAACGGCAGATGCACCCGATCTTCGATCAGCAAGGCGTGATCAAGGCCGAGGACAAACACGCCATCCAGGTCGTCGACACACCGGCCGGACGCTTGGGCATCCTGATCGGCAGTGACAGCTGGTATCCCGCCAACTACCGCACCCTCGATGAACAAGGCGCGCAACTGGTGGCCGTACCAGCGCAGGTCATTGGCCAGGGTGCCTGGGACAAACCGTGGCGGGGCTACAAAGGTTCGAGCACGCCAGGGTCGGTCAGCCTCAAGCCCGGCGACCTCAGTGAAGGCCAGGCCTGGCATCGACTGACCCTCACCGCACAACCGCCGAGCAGCCGCGCGATTGCCGGCGTCAGTGTGTTCATGCGCGGGCAGTTCTGGGACAAGCCGAGCACCGGCAGGAGCTTTCTCAGCAGCAACGGACAGCAGTTCGCCGATAGCGAAACCCGTGGCGCGCGTTTGCTGAACGTCTGGCTGTAAATCATGAAGCCGCAGCCGATGCGTCTCGGGGATCTGTCGGTAGGCTTCGTGCACAGCCTGGCTGATGCCGTGCGCAGCCACGACGCCGACCCGCTGCCGTTATTGGAGCAATACGGCCTCGATGCTGCGCGACTGGCCGAGGCAGGAGCGCGTTTATCAATCCCGCGCTACATGCGCCTTGGCCATGCCGCCATCCAACTGACGGGCGACCCGGCCCTGGGCCTGCGCATGGGCCGGATGATTCGCTTGAATCAGGCAGGTCTGGCCGGCATCACCGCCGCGCAGGCGCCCACCGTACGCGAAGCGGCCCGCTGCCTGACCCGCTTTGAACCGCTTTACGGTTCCAATTACCGCGGGCAATCCAGTTTCCATGAAGACGCCAATGGCGCCTGGCTGCGTTTCTACTCGATCAGCCCGTACAACGCCTATAACCGCTTCGTGGTCGATTCGATCCTCGCCGGCTGGCTGCACCAATTGTCGGGGCTTTGCGGCCAATCGTTGCGCGCCGAAAGGATCGAAATCGAGTTCGAAGCGCCGGACTACCGCGACGCGTACACCGTGCTCGGCGACTGCCCGATCCAGTTCAGCGCCGAACGCAATCAATTGCGCCTGAGCTTGAGCAGCCTCGCACTGCGCAACCCGGAGCATTGTCCGAGCACCTGGCGACATCTACTGCAACTGTGTGAGCGGGAACTGGAGCAATTGACCCGCACTCGCAGCCTGCGCGAGCGCATCACCCAATTGCTCGGCCCGCTGCTCAATGGCGGCCGCGAACCGGATCTTGAAGAAGTCGCCGCACGCCTGAAACTGCCCACCTGGACCCTGCGCCGCAAGCTTGCCGAAGAAGGCACGCAGTTCCGCGCAATCCTCAACGACACACGCCGCGACCTGGCGATGACCTATATCCGCGACACCGAACTGGCGTTCGGCGAAATCGCCTACCTGCTGGGCTTCGCCTCAGCCGAAGCTTTCCAGCGCGCCTTCAAACGCTGGAGCGGCCAGACGCCCGGCGAATCCCGACGCAATTATCGCTCGGGAGTCTGAAGCTCAGAGCTCCGTCGCATCGTCAGCCGGCTCTGGTTGATCCAGTTCAAAGGCCTGGTATTCGAGCAGTTCTTCCTGATACTCATCCATCGTATAAATCCCCCAAACCGCTCGCTGTGAAAATGGCTGATCAATCGACCTGTGCCCCGAGCATAAAGTGCCCGTGTGAAGGAAAAGTGAAACGCGACCTTCATGAATAAAACGTAGCAGGTGGTTGGAGATTTATCGCGGTGATGGTGTGGCAGCTATGTAACGAGATCTTAAGCCAACCCAGAAACCACTGTGGGAGCGAGCCTGCTCGCGAAGGCGAAGTGTCAGTCTAATCATCTGTCGACTGACACACCGCCTTCGCGAGCAGGCTCGCTCCCACAGGGTTTCGCTGAATTTCTTACTGGCCCGACGCAGGCATCGCCGGGATCGGCTCGGACGGCGGGGGAATATCCGGGTTGGTCGGTGGCGTGATGGTTTCGCTGGCCGGCGCAGGCTCTTGCGCGGGCGCCGGTGCAGGCGTGATCGGCGTCGACTCAGCTGGCGGCACCACTGGCTCGGAGCTCACTGGCGCGGTTTCAACCGGGGCCGGAGCCGGTTCCGCAGCTGGCGCAGGCGCAGGCGCCGGTTCCGCTGCAGGTGCTGGCACCAATGGCGCAGCAGCGGGTGCAGGCGTCACCTTGGGCTCTGGCACGCCGAGATCGGTTTTCGGTTTTTCTTCGATGTGCGCAGCCTTCTTCGCATCGGCGGGGAGGAATTGCTCCACCAGGGTGAAGAAACGCTCGTAGAACTTCTGCGCAGTGACCGTCTCGCTGGCGACCTTGACCATCGAGTCGTCTGAAGAACCGATCGGCATCGATACCGAACCCAACACGCCAACCCCGAGGCTGGCCGAGTTGTTGGTCTTCTTCAGCGCGTAACGGTCCTGCAGGGCGTTGGCGAACACTGTCGCGTGATGCCCGGCGCTGCCGTCTTCGGCGCAGACCACGTTGAAGCTGATCTCCAGGTGCGTCTCGCCGGTCTGCTGGAAACTCTTGTGACCGCTGACCAGCTTCGGATCACTGCTGGTAATGATGTAGCCCTGACTGAGCAACGCACGCCGCGCCGCTTCGCAACTGGCGGTATCGGTCACCGGGTAATTGCGCGAAAAGGTGCCGGAGTCATCGAAGTTCTCATGCTCATAGATCGGCTTGTCCTTCGAACAACCGGCCACCGCAGTCAACAAAAGCGCCAGCCCGACAACACGCATGGGAGTGGAAATCAACATTGAACATCCTGAGGGAAAACAGTCCGGGGCGTATTGTGCAACAGATCGCCGCCCCATGGCGCATGGAATAGTGTCAAGAATCGGTTACAACTCTACCGGTCATGGCCGCAGGGAAAAAGCCGCGCCGACAAATGATCTGCCAGCGCGCGCAATCCGCCGTGGCCCGGCGACTCGACGACCACACTACCCAGAACTGCCGCGCATGCCGGGGACAGTGTACATCTGAAGAAACAGGTCGACCGCCAAGCCGCCTTCGCGAGCAGGCTCGCTCCCACAGAACCAACCCCCCAAAGCGCACGACCGGCCCAAAACCCGCCAGGCCCAAAAACGAAAAAGCCCCGACCAACCAGGCCGGGGCTTCCTCAATCCACCTCAGTCAAAAGATCAGAACCGCTCGATCTTCGCCTCAGCTTCCAACTGCTTGCGATAAGCCGCAAAGTCCTGCTGCCCCTCACGGGAAGCGAGGAAGCGACGATATTGCGCCTTCTCCTCATCCGTCGGCGCAGCCGCTTCATTGACGCCATTCAGACGCACGATCATCAGACTACCGTCCGGCAACGTAACGCTGGTGAACGTCGGCTTGTCCTTGGCAGCCGGCTTCGGCATCCGGAACAACGCCTGCAGCACAGCCGGATCAACCCCTTCCTGACCACGGGTGGCCGCTTCAGTGGTTTTCCAGTTCTGACCGTCAACCGCCTTGTCCAGCGGTGCCTTGCCGTCACGCAGATCAGCGATCAGCTTCTCGGCACGGGTCTTGGCCTCGGCACTGGCGTGCTCCTTGGTCAACTGAGTGCGGATCGCCGCGCTCACGCTTTCCAGGGGCAGTTGCGCAGGCTTCAGATGTTCCTTCGCACGCAGCACGATCACCGTTTCCGGGTCCAGTTCGATGGCGGTGCTGTTGGCACCTTCATCAATCACTTCGGGGCTGAACGCGGCAGTTACCACGGCACGGTTGGCCGCAACACCTTCGCCACCTTCACGGCCAAACGGCTTGGAGGTGTGTACGGTCAGTTTCAGGTCCGCTGCTGGCTGGGCCAGGTCAGAGGCTTCGAACGCCGAGTCTTCCAGCTGCTTGGTCGCCTCAACGAAACGCTGCTCGACCTGAGCGGCTTTCAGCTCGCGGGTCAGCTTGTCTTTCAAGCTAGCGAGGGTCGGTACTTCAGGCGCTTCCACGCCCAGCAGCTTGATCAGGTGAAAACCGAAATCAGTACGAATCGGCTCCGACACCTGGTCTTTCGACAAGGAGTACAGGGCTTTTTCGAAAGCCGGGTCATAAACGCCAGGACCGGCATAACCGAGGTCACCACCATTGTTGGCAGAACCCGGATCCTGCGAGAACTCCTTGGCCAGCGCTTCGAACTTCTCGCCCTTGGCCAGACGCGCCTGGACTTCCTCGATCTTCGCTTTGGCCTGCGCCTCGGTGGTCTTGTCGTTCACTTCAATGAGGATGTGAGCGGCACGACGCTGTTCCGAAAGGTTGGCGATTTCTTTCTGATACGCCGCCTCAAGGTCTTCATCCTTGACCGCGACCTGATCGAAGAACGACGACTTCTTCAGCTCGACGTAATCGATGATCACCTGATCCGGCGTCATGAATTCCTTGGCGTGCTCGTCGTAGTAAGCCTTGACCTCGTCGTCGGTCAGCTTGACCGCAGCCGGGTCGGCCTTGACGTTCAGAGTAGCGAAATCGCGGGTCTGTTTTTCCAGACGGGCGAATGCCAGCACTTCGGCGTCGGTGACGAAACCGCTGCCGGCAACTCCTGCGCGCAATTGGCCGATCAGCATTTCCTGAGCCAGCATCTGGCGGAACTGCATGCGGCTGTAACCCAGTTGGCGGATTACCTGGTCGAAACGCTCGGAGCTGAACTTGCCATCGACCTGGAATTCAGGCGTCTGCAGGATCACCTGATCCAGCGCGGCTTCGGAGAAAGAGAACTTCGCCTGTTCGGCGCCTTGCAGCAGCAGCTTGCGGTCGATCAGACCTTTGAGAGCCGATTCGCGCAGCATTTTTTCGTCGAGCAAGGAAGCATCGAAGTCCTTGCCCAGCTGTTGCATCAGCTGACGGCGTTGCATGTCAACGGCCTGGCTCAGCTCGTTCTGGCTGATTTCGTCACCGTTGACCTTGGCCGCCTCGTTCTTGTGAGTCGTGGCCTGGAAAATGGCGTCGAAACCGGTCAGGGCCATCAGTGCAACGATGACCCCGATAATGGTCTTGGCAATCCAGCCTTGTGAATTGTCCCTGATATTCTGCAGCATGCGTCCCCCAGAAACGGTTGAACTTCAATTTAGGCAACCGTGGAGCGTGGGTAGAATCCGGATAGAAGAAAGGCGCATCCGAGGATGCGCCTTCTCGTAACTGGCGGAGCGGACAGGGCTCGAACCCTCGATCCCGGCGTTACAGGTGCCTGTTCCAGCCACCTGCTCTACCGCTCCGCTGCCAAGTCAGGCTTGACCCCGACCCGGATGGGTAAAAACCTGAAAACTCAGTTAACAGCTTCTTTCAGTGCTTTACCGGCTTTGAAACCTGGCTTCTTGGCAGCCGGGATTTCCAGAGTCTTGCCGGTTTGCGGGTTGCGACCGGTACGAGCCGGACGGTCAGTCACGGAGAAAGTACCGAAACCAACCAGAACAACGGAGTCGCCAGCCTTCAGAGCGCCAGTGACGGATTCGATTACAGCGTCCAGCGCACGGCCAGCAGCAGCTTTCGGGATATCAGCGGATGCAGCGATAGCATCAATCAGTTCCGACTTGTTCACTCTAAGTCCCCTTATATCTA
>Ga0209676_1000443_pt1 | contig 70660 bp, 58 predicted proteins | sample AraplaCvi_mLB_r2_FD_184282 | JGI IMG/M metagenome (GOLD analysis project Ga0209676, IMG submission 184282) | Arabidopsis root microbial communities from North Carolina, USA - plate scrape MF_Cvi_mLB_r2 (SPAdes) (version 2) | ecosystem: Host-associated > Plants > Roots > Endosphere | place: USA...
CTCCCCTTCCTCCCTCCTCCTTCCTCCCATTAAAGAGGTGTTACATATGCCGAAGTAATACCGCCGTCGACGAGGAAGTCGGTGCCGGTAACGAAAGATGCCTCATCCGAAGCGAGGAACAATGCGGCATAAGCCATTTCCTTCGCTTCGCCGAAACGGCCCATCGGGATGTGTACCAGGCGGCGTTGTTTCTTTTCTTCAGTATTCAAAAACTTCATCAGCAGCTCCGTGCGCAGCGGGCCCGGGCATAATGCATTCACACGGATGTTCTCCCGTGCGTGGATAACCGCGAGCTCACGCGTAAGCGCGAGAACCGCTCCTTTACTGGCTGTATAAGCCACCTGCGGCGTAGCAGCGCCCAAAATAGCCACAAATGATGCGGTATTAATGATCGAGCCGCCACCTGCGCGCTTCAATGCCGGTATACCATATTTGCACCCGAGGAAAACGCCTTTCGCGTTGATATTCATCGTCAGATCCCAGATCGCTTCCTCCGTAGTAACGGCATTATCATCGTCGCTGTGCATGATACCCGCGTTGTTGAAAAGGATATTCAGCTTACCGAATTTTCCTTCGGTAAATGCCACCGCCGCTTCGCAGTCAGCCGCTTTGGAAACATCCGAATGCAAAAAGTAAGCCTCTCCGCCGTTTTTCACGATCTCATCGACCGTCTCCTGGCCAGCGGCGTCGTTCACGTCCGTTACGACGATCTTAGCTCCTTCTTTGGCAAATAAAATAGCGGTTTCACGACCGATTCCGCCGCTTCCACCTGTAATAAGCGCGACTTTGTTTTCTAAGCGCATGGGTTTGATTGGTTATGTTTTTTGGATAGTAACGAGTGATTAAATCTGTTCAAAATACCGCTTCCGCTCCCAGTCCGTCACGGAGGTGTCATACGCCCGCTGCTCGGTTTTGAAAAAATGCGTGTAATGCTCCACCACTTCCTCGCCGAATGCCTCTTTTGCAAACGGGCTGTTTTCGAACAATGCAACGGATTCCGCCAGCGTATAAGGCACGCGGGGCAAATGCGCGGCGGCGTAAATGTCGCCGATAAAGCATTCGGGCGGCTCAATGCGGTTTCTGATCCCGTCGAGGCCCGAGGCGAGTGACGCAGCAAATGCAAGGTAAGGGTTACAATCGGCGCCGGGAATGCGGCATTCGATCCGTAGACTGGCACCGCTGCCTACCACCCGGAAACCGGCTGTGCGGTTATCATAGCTCCACGCAAGCCGCGTAGGCGCCCAGGAGCCGTCCACAAACCGTTTATAGGAATTGACGGTCGGGGCGTAGAATGGCATAACGTCCGGTACGTGTTTAATCCAGCCGCCGAGGAACCAGCGGAAAATATCGGAGCCTTTCACCGGCCCAAATTGCTGGTCGCCGTCGAAAATATTCTTGCCGTCTTTCCACAGACTCATGTGAATATGGCTGCTGGAACCCGCCTGATCGGTCGCGAACTTGGCCATGAAAGTTACGGAAAGGCCCATGGCGTCGGCCACTTCCTTCATACATTGCTTGTACACAATGTGGTTGTCGGCCATCGAGAGCACGTCGGCATATTTGACGTTCAGCTCGTGTTGCCCCAGCCCCCATTCGCCTTTGGAAGTTTCGACCGCGATGCCGGAGTTTTTCAAATGCCTGCGGACTGCCGAAGTATACTTTTCGTTCCGCGTGCCCTGCATAATGTGATAATCTTCCAGGTAATATCCCGCGGGGCTCAGGTTCTGGTAGTTTTGCTGAAATGCTTGTTTATAGCTGTTTTCAAGCAGGTAATATTCCAATTCGGAAGCAGCGAAGCATTCGACGCCGTCGCCCGCGAGCGAGGCCAGTTGTTTTTTCAATAACGACCTCGGGGCAATCGATTCCAGTTGGTGCGATTTGTCGTTATGCACATCACAAATGACCAATGCGGTTTTGTCGAGCCAGTCCGCGATGCGCAGGGTAGCGAGATCGGGCACCAAATGGAAATCACCGTAACCGAGCTCCCAGTTGGCATACCGGTAGCCGGGTACCGGGTCCATGACCATGTCGGTCGTAAGCAGGTAATTGCAGCCGTGCGTGCCCGATTTGGAAACCGAATCGAGGAAATAATCGGCGTCGACACGCTTGCCCATGAGCCGGCCGTAATGGTCCGTAAATGCAACTACAATTGTTTCAATCTCCCCTCCCCCAATCTTGCCCGAAAGTTCATCCAGTGTCAGAAATCCTTTTTTACTCATTAGAAAGGGTTGGTTTAGCGCAGTTTATATTATCGCAACTTGTCTACTTTGGCATTCATCGGAAATTTCAGTACCACCTTTTTACCGGAAGCTTTTTCCAGCATGGGGGTCAATATCTTTTTGGCATTCACCCTGGTCTGGTCAAGGATACCCATGTCGAGGGCCGATTGCTGGATTTGCTTTTCGGCTTGTTTGTAAGCCTCCTGCACCAGTTTCGCCTCGTCGGCAAACGCATATTCCGTATTATAAACCTTTGATTTGCTATGGTCTATTTTAAAAACACACAACTCCGGCTCAGGCATATTGATCACCAGCGTTTCGGCGTCGGAGGTAATGTCTTCCATTGAAATTTTGGCTAAATCCACACAACCGATCGCCTCTCCCTGCACAATCAGGATCGCTTTGGCATTGGGCAACCACATTTTCACAATTTCCTGCTCCACCACATCCTTGAAGTTGTATTTCACGACTTCCAACTTGCCCATCGAGCTGATTTCCTGCAAAACCACGGTGTGCATTGTCTCTGCCTTATCCTCACCACCAAGCCATTCGGGCAGCCAGCTACCGGTTTTGAAACCCGACCATAATGCATTAATCCCCGCCAAAAGCAAAATCAAAACTACCAGCCTCACCAGCCACGATATGATCCGCATACCTTATTTTTTAAGTACAAAATTCTCCGCTACTCCCGGCTCCCGTGCCATTCGCTGGGCGATAACGCTCGCCGCAATCAGCTGCAATGCATGATAGAGCATGATCGGCAGGAGCATTAAACCGGCTTCCGGGCCAGCAAACAATACTTTCGACATCACCGCGCCTTGCACCAGCGATTTCTTGGAACCGCAAAATACCGCGGTAACCTTATCCTCCCGGTTGAAATGCAGCAAACCGGCAATGAACGTCAGCAGGAAATAGATCCCGAAAAACAGCGCGAGCATTCCTATCCCTAAAAATACAATTTCTTTTATTCCAAGCGAATCGAAGAGGTGCTCTCCAAACGATTCGCAAAAAGAAGTGTAGACGATCAGCAAAATCGACGACTGATCGAAATAGCGGATGTACTTTTTGTGCCGCTCCGCGAAATGCCCCCAGCGGCTGTTGAGGGCAATCCCGGCAAATACCGGAAGTAGTACTTGCATTGCCAGTTTTCCGACTACCGAAAGCAGATCAAAATGCTCGGGACCGGATTCCAGCACGAGGCCCATCCACAATGGTGTGATAAAAACGCCGATCAGACTCGAAATGCTCGCGTTGAATATCGCCGCCGGAATGTTGCCGCGCGCAATGGATACCATGACTACCGACGACGAAACCGTAGATGGGAGGACAGTCAGAAAAAAGATTGCCAGCCACATCACCTGCCCTTCTCCGCTCTGAAAAAACGGCCTGAATGCGAGCGCCAGTACCGGGAAAAGTACAAATGTCGACAAGTGCACCAGCACGTGGAGCCGCCAGTTCACGAGCCCCGCTTTCAATTTTTCGGGGCTGAGCCGGAGGCCGTAAAAGAAGAATATGACTGAAACCGCGTACGTAGAGACGGTCGAAAGATGCAGCGGGCTGTCCTGCATACCCGGCGCCGGCCAGAGCCAGGCGAGCAGGATCATGCTGAGCAATGCGAGCATGAAGCCGTCCAAACCGGCTTTTTTAGCAGTATCAATAAATTTACGCATATAAAAATCATCGCCAGCCGATAAGGGCTATGGCAAACTATTGTTTACAAGAAAATGGAAAACTGTCAGAAATAAAACCCGGTGCGGCCATTTATAGTGTCAATTGTTTTCAATTTGGTAATTCGGGTAAATGAGCGGGTACTACCACTTTCCCAAATAATGCAGAGAACAACCAATGACTATCTCATGACAACTCCTGACAAATTACTATTAACGATCATACTCACGGTTATGAGTTTCCTTCCCGCGACCGCCCAATACAAGCTCGTTTGGGCCGACGAGTTCGACTACGACGGTGCGCCCGACCCGAATGTGTGGCAACCCGAAAAAGGCTTTACCCGAAACCACGAGGACCAATGGTACCAGGGCGATAATGCCTACTGCAAAGGCGGCTACCTGATTATCGAAGCCAAAAAAGAACGGGTCAAAAACCCCAACTATAAACCCGGCAGCAGTAACTGGAAAGAAAGCCGTGAATACGCCGAGTACACCTCGGCCAGCATCATTACCCGCGGCAAAAAGAGCTTTCAGTACGGCCGCTTCGAAATGCGCGCCAAAATCGATACACGGTCTGGCATCTGGCCCGCATTCTGGACGCTGGGCGACAAAGGCGAATGGCCGGATAATGGCGAGATCGATATTATGGAATTTTACCGGGGAATGCTGCTGGCAAATCTTGCCTGGGGTTCCAATGAGCGTTACAAGCCTGTCTGGAATACCAATAAAAAGCAGATCAGTACTTTCAACGACCCGGATTGGTCATCGAAATTCCACATATGGCGCATGGACTGGGACGAGAATTCGATTAAAATTTATGTCGATGACATGCTGATGGCCTCACAGGACCAGGCCAAGGCGATTAATGCCAAAAACAAGGACATTACGCCCTTTAAGCAGCCGCATTACATCCTGCTGGGCATGGCGTTGGGCGGCGATAATGGCGGCGATTTGTCGAAAACCGAATTCCCCGCACGTTTTGAAGTAGATTATGTGAGGGTTTACCAAAAACAGTAAGACTTCGGCGGTCGGCGGTCTTTACTGCGGCGTTGCCAATACAGTAGCGCTCTTTCTGACCTTTTTCGGTGCTTTCTTCCTTCTGCCCCACCAAATCACAAAACCGGTGATGGGCAACGAAGCGCAGACCAGGCTGGCACAGAACATGAGGATTTTGCCTGGCAAGCCCAGGATAGCCCCCGTATGGATGTCGTAATTCATGCGGCGCAGCGTTTGCGCGAAATTTGCCTCGCTGTATTTGCCGGTATAAGGTCCCGTCGCATTGATCTTTTTGACCGAATACTGGTCAAAATAATGATAGTCGACATTATAATAAGTGCCTTCCCTGAAGTTCACGTACGAGAAAATAGACTCGGCTTTCTCGGTGGGAAATGAAATATTGAGGGTTGAATATTGGGGATATTCCTTTTGTAATTGAAACCAGGCTTTATCGACGGCTTGCATCGCCCCGGTTACCTGCGCCGTTGAAACAGTATCGGAAGGTGGGTTATAATACATATCCGACCCCTCACCGCCAGTGGCAGTGTAAAGCCCCTGCGAAAACCACTGGAAACCCCAAACCAAACCGGTAACCGCGAGGATCACGCCGATGGACATGATGTAGAAACCCAGTACATTATGCAGATCATAATTCTTACGCCGCCAGGCCGCATTCCATTTGATCGAAAACCGCTGTTTGGCAGCCGATTTGTTTTTGGGCCACCACAGCACCATTCCGCTGATCATCATGAAAAAGAAAACCAGCGTGGCCGAGGCTACGACCGTCTGACCGTATTTTTCGGGTAGCCACAGGTAATAATGTCCGTGCAGGATGAAGTGGAAAAAATCGTCGTCCTCATTCCAGACGTGCTCCAACTGCCCCGTGTATTGATTGATGTAGGCGACGTAGTAGTATTCGGGATCGAGGTTGTAAAAACCGACTTGCGCATTGCGGTCGGGCGTATCGTAAAGCACCCCTTTGGCGATCTTGCCTGGTAATGCTTTTTTGGCAATCTCTGCGAGCTCCGAGGGAGGTAATACCTTCCCGCCTGTCGGGCCATTCACGAACATGTAGGGCTGCGTAATCGTTTTGATTTCCTGCTCAAATGCCAGGATACACCCCGTGACGGAAATGATGAACACCATAATGCCCGAGACAAGCCCGAGGTAAAGATGTAGTTTCCCAATCAGTTTTTTCATCATTCGCAGTCCGTTATCTTATTTAGACTTATTTAAGACTGCTAAGATAATGCGAACGATGTGAACGACCAAAAAGGAGGAAAGGGAGAAAGGTGCTTTAACGGGGTGGCGCGAAGGTGAACCTTCGTGACTTGTATTCGCAGGCCTCCGGCCGGTCAATACCGTAAAGCACGATTACGATATTGACCGGCCGAAGGCCTGCGAATAGCTTGTACAAATCAAGAGATTTGCACAAGCTTGTACTAAAAATCGTATCGATAAATCCCCTCTACTTTCGTGGTCGGCGGCATATGTGCGAGGGTTTTGAGCTGTCCGTCGTGAAGGCCGAATACCCAGCCGTGCAAATGCAGTTCCTGCCCTTGATGCCACGCGCCTTGTACGATGCTCGTTTGCGCGAGGTTATGCACTTGCTGGATTACGTTCAGTTCCACCAGACGATCAAAGCGCTTTTTCTCGTCTTCGATTGCATCCAGCTCGGTCGCAAACTTGTCGTACACGTCTTTGATATTATGCAACCAGCGGTTGATCAGCCCCAGGTCCTTATGCATCATCGACGCCTTCACACCCCCGCATTGATAGTGTCCTACCACGAGAATGTGCCGCACTTTCAGCACTTCCACCGCATATTGGAGCACGCTCAGCATGTTCATATCGGTATGCACCACGAGGTTGGCCACATTCCGGTGAACGAACATTTCGCCCGGTTGCGAACCCGTCAGGTCTTCGGCAGGCACGCGGCTGTCGGAGCACCCGATCCAAAGGAAGTCTGGCTTCTGATCTTTGGCCAGGTTGTCAAAATACGTTTCGTCAATTTCGAGCTGCCGGGCTGCCCAGGATTTGTTGGCGGTTAACAGGCGGTTAATAAGTTCCATTTTGTAATTGATGGTTGAAGTACCAAAATAATACAATCTCTCTCAGATTCATTCAAAAGCGTACATCCTTTTAGCGGAAAAAAATCCGTAATTTTGCACTCTTAAAATCCGGAGAGGGTTATAAATAGTGCTATTTACATGATCGGCCAGGGCAGATGCCCGACGCTAACAACCCATATGAAATACAACGAATATAAAAATCTGAGTTACCCGCAAATCGGGGACGAAGTACTGAAATTCTGGAAAGACAAGAAAATCTTTGAGGCATCGGTAGAAACCCGCGAGGGCGCTCCTACTTTCACATTTTTTGAAGGGCCGCCGTCGGCCAATGGTACGCCGGGTATCCACCACGTGATGGCACGGGCGATCAAGGATATTTTCTGCCGCTATAAAACGCTGCAAGGCTTCCAGGTGAAGCGTAAAGGTGGCTGGGATACGCACGGCCTGCCCGTTGAATTACAAGTTGAAAAGGAACTCGGCATTATCAAGGACGATATCGGGAAGAAAATTTCGGTTGCGGATTATAACGAGAAATGCCGCCAGACGGTCATGAAATTCACCGACCAGTGGAATGACCTGACCGAGAAAATGGGGTACTGGGTTGACCTCGACGATCCTTATATTACCTACAAAAGCGAATACATCGAAAGTCTCTGGCATCTGCTCAAAAAGCTGTATGACAAAGGCTTGCTGTACAAAGGATACACAATCCAGCCCTATTCACCCGCCGCCGGAACCGGCCTTTCGTCGCACGAGCTGAATATGCCCGGCACGTACAAAGACGTAAAGGACACGACCATCGTGGCGATGTTTAAGGTAAAAGATGCAGCAAACCGGCCTGCATTGGCTGCTTCTGCCAACGAGGACATCCGCATTCTAGCCTGGACCACCACACCCTGGACGCTCCCTGCCAACTCGGCATTGACAGTCGGCGGCAATATTGATTATGTATTGGTTAAAACCTTCAATCCTTACACGCACGAGCCCGTTGCGGTTGTGCTTGCGAAGGATCTGGTAGGCAAATATTTCTCCGAAAAAGGACACGACGGCGATTTCGAGGGCTATGCTGCCAGCGATAAAAAGGTACTTCCATGGACCGTTTTGAATGAGTTCAAAGGAAAAGACCTCGAAGGCATCGAGTACGAGCAGCTTTTGCCCTACATTCAGCCGGAGACTCCCGCATTCCGCGTGATCATCGGCGATTTCGTAACAACCGAAGACGGTACCGGTGTGGTTCACACCTCTCCTACCTTTGGTGCGGACGACTTCCGGGTAGCGCAGGCAAACGGCATCCCGGCCATTATGGTGAAGGACGAAAACGGCAAAGAAGTGCCGATCGTCGACCGCCAGGGCCGTTTTGTGAAAGAGATTACGGACTACGCAGGACGTTTTGTAAAACCTGAATATTACTCACAGGCAGAGCAGGACGATCCGGAGTTCCGCCCGACCGACGTGCTCATAGCCATCAAGCTCAAAGAAGAAGGCAAGGCATTCAAAGTTGAAAAATACGAGCACCCGTACCCGCATTGCTGGCGTACCGACAAGCCGGTGCTTTACTACCCGCTCGATAGCTGGTTTATCCGCACTACCGCGGTAAAAGATCGCTTAGTGGAGCTTAATAAAAGCATTAACTGGAAACCCGAAAGCACCGGTACCGGCCGCTTCGGCAACTGGCTCGAAAACCTGGTCGACTGGAACCTCTCGCGCTCCCGCTACTGGGGCACGCCACTGCCGATCTGGCGGAACGATTATGGTGATGAAGTGTGTATTGGTTCGATCGAAGAGCTGAAAGACAAGCTGGAAGAGGCGATTATCTCCGGTCACCTCACCCGTGAGCAGGCATTGCACAACTCTGATTACCTGCAAAAACTCGAACACGGGGATTATGACCTGCACCGTCCGTATGTGGATGATGTGGTATTGGTAGGTAAAACCGGCCATATTATGCACCGCGAGCCCGACCTGATCGACGTGTGGTTCGACTCGGGCGCGATGCCGTATGCGCAATGGCACTATCCGTTTGAAAACCAGGAAATCTTTAACCAGGCTTATCCTGCCGATTTTATTTCAGAAGGGGTCGACCAAACCCGTGGCTGGTTCTTCACATTGCACGCCATTGCGGGTATGCTTTTCGACTCGGTTGCATTTAAAAATGTAGTATCAACGGGTTTGGTACTCGACAAGAATGGCAACAAAATGTCGAAACGCCTTGGCAATGCCGTAGATCCATTTGCGACATTGGCACAATACGGCCCTGATGCGACGCGCTGGTACATGATTACCAATGCGGAGCCTTGGGATAACCTGAAATTCAATATCGACGGCATCGGCGAAGTGCAGCGCAAATTCTTCGGAACACTTGTGAACACTTATAACTTCTTCGCATTGTACGCGAACCTCGACGGTTACGAGTTCCACGAGGCGAATTCCGTACCAATCGAAAAACGCACCGAACTGGATCGCTGGATTCTTTCGAAACTGAATACATTGATCAAGGAAGTAGGCGAGCAATTCGACGATTACAATCCGACCAAAGCGGGCCGTCTCGTGCAGGATTTCGTGACGGATCAGCTTTCTAACTGGTACATCCGCCTCAACCGCCGCCGTTTCTGGAACCCATCGGCTGAGCAGGGCGCTGGGTTGACGGACGATAAAGCGGCTGCTTATGAGACGTTGCACCACTGTCTGGTAACCGTGGCGCAATTGATGTCACCTATCGCTCCTTTCTTTGGTGAGTGGTTGTATAAAAACCTGACAGACAGCGATCGTGAAGCTTCTATCCAGCACAATGCGCCATTCAAGTATGACTCGGTGCATTTGACTTACTGGCCTAAAATCGAAGCGGAAGTAGTGGATACCGACCTGGAAGAAGCGATGGACCTCGCCCAACGTATCAGCTCGCTCGTCCACTCGATCCGGAAAGGGCACAAACTTAAAGTTCGTCAGCCATTGTCGAAAATCCTGATTCCGGTTTTGAGCGAGAAAACGAAACGTCAGATCGAGCAGGTGGCTTACATTATTCTTTCCGAGGTAAATGTGAAGCATATCGAGTTCGTTCACGACGACAGCGGCATTTTGAAGAAGAAAATCAAACCTAACTTCAAAACCCTCGGACCGAAGTTCGGACCGAAAATGAAGGAGGTAGCTGCCGCCATTTCAGCGATGGACGAAGCTCAGATCCGCGAAATCGAAGCCAGCAGCGCCATTACATTGGCAGCCGCCAGCGGCCCGATCGAAATCGCATTGACCGACGTTGAAATCATCGCCGAAGACGTTCCGGGATGGCTCGTAGCCAGCGAAGGTGGCCTCACCGTCGCCCTCGACATCACCGTAACCGAAGACCTGCGCCTCGAAGGTATCGCCCGCGATTTCGTAAACCGCGTGCAGAACCTGCGTAAAGACAGCGGTTTTGAAGTAACCGACAAGATCCGCATTACCTTACAAAATAACGACGGCCTGCTCGCCAGCGCAGTAACCGCCAACAAAGACTACATCTGCCAGGAAGTACAAGCCCTGGACCTCGACCTCGTAGGCGACCTGAATGGCGAAGCTACTGAGATTGAGATGGACGAGTTTTTGTTGAAGGTGAAGATTGAGGTCATTGGCTAATGGGGCAATATCAGGCTTATCCATACACAGCAAATGAAGCGACCGGTCACTTCAAGTTCCAAAGTGTCGGAAAGCGCGGCATTGTTGACAAAGCCATAGAACTGGCCCCCATGGCGCCAGATATTTACAATCTTGCGTTACTGGATTTCGATCCGGTGACGCAAGATTATGTAGACGACTCAATCACAGACAATGGTGATATGCCGGAGGTTCTTGCAACCGTAATGGCTGTGGTTTTAGATCACCTTTCCCAATTTCCAAGAAGCAGGATTATCATAACCGGCAATAGTCATTCGAGAACCCGTCTCTATCAAATAGCCATCAATAAGATTAGCGATGACGTCAAACATCAACTCACAATACTTGGTTACCGGCGTTCAGAATGGCAGACACTTGAACCAAATCAATCCTATGAAAGTTTTTTGATAGCAAGAAATTTGGTAGATTAGTAAAAACAAGCTGGTTGGAAAAATGAAAGTCCTGGAAAAAAAGTTGAATATTCCCGCAAATTTACTATCCCAAAAGACAGTCGATAACTCCTTGCCGGATTTATCAGACCACCCGGTGGTAAAAGCAAAAACTGAACGGGCGCGCAAACTCCTCGAAGAAAGCCCAATTCCAGAAGACCTGCTAAGGAGGAAATAACGCCCCATGCAGCTCCAAACCTCCACTGCCCTCATCACCGGCGGCGCTTCCGGCCTTGGCGAAGCGACGGCGAGGCTATTTGTTAATCAGGGAGCAAAAGTCGTAGTTCTTGATCTCAACGAAGCGGCCGGACAGGCATTGGAAAGTGAATTTCCCGGGCAGCTTCAATTCATTAAAACCGACGTTACAAGCGAAAGCGAAGTCCAAAATGCGCTGGATACTGCTTTGCAAACGCTCGGCAGCATACAAATCGTAGTCAACTGTGCGGGCATCGCGCCGGCGCGTAAGATCGTCGGCAAAGCCGATGGCATTTACGGCCCGCATTCCTTTGAGCTTTTTGATAAAACGATCCGCATTAATCTGATCGGCACGTTCAATGTAATGCGTCTGGCGGCTTTTGCGATGGAGCAAAACGAGCCTAATGCAGAAGGCGAGCGTGGAGTGATCATCAATACCGCTTCCGTAGCCGCTTATGATGGTCAAATGGGGCAGGTTGCATATGCGGCCAGCAAAGGAGGTATCGTGAGTATGACGCTGCCTGTTGCACGCGATTTGGCAAAATCCGGTATCCGGGTAATGGCAATCGCTCCCGGGCTTTTTGAAACCCCCTTGCTGATGGGGCTGCCGGAAGAAGCCCGCATTTCGCTAGGACAGCAAATTCCATTTCCTTCGCGGCTCGGGAAGCCTTCGGAATACGCATTATTAGCCAAGTCCATTGTGGAAAATCCGATGCTGAACGGCGAAGTGATCCGCCTTGACGGCGCGATCAGAATGGCTCCCAGATAGTTTGAAACCGCGCAATGATGAAGAGACACTACTTTTTCAAATGGCTATTTCTGACGGTACTTCCCGTCAGTGTTCTCCATTTTCGAGAGAACGCTTCCGTTGGGCATTACAGGATAGAGCAGCTGTTTTCCGGCAGTAACATTATCTACAAGCGTATTCCCGGTTTCGAGTATTGTCAAAAGCTCTCCCAAACTTGTTCCGCAGGTTTTGTTTACTTCAAAAACACACAGTACAACAGACTCACCGACCTTTCCAATTCACTATCCGCTTCCATTTCTGGTTATCCCGAGTTAAGGCTTCGTCGGGCGCTTGCTGAACTTCACGTCCAGAATCAGCATTTCCGGAGCCGTTCGCTTTCCTCGGACGACCATTCCATTTTCCATTCATAATCCGGCTCCCGCATTTCGCAGGTACCTGTGATGTTGCGCAAACGCGCATCCGGGCCGTGCTATGCGCGCCTGTACACTCCATGAATGTAATCAAATGAAAAAATGGGAATCAGACGAACTGCGTTCTTTCTGCGGAAATGGCTTCTGCGGATCGCAATTTCGTTTATGCTAGGGTTTTCGAATGCCATCAATCAGGATTCGAAGAGCATCGACGATACTACTTTTAAAATTGAAGAAACAACTAAAAAATAAGCGAAAGCCAGGAATCAGACCAAACTGATTCCTAGCTTTCTGTAAATATCAAACTCACCCTTATCAGGCTCTTTATCCGTTACAATCACCGATAACCGCTCAGTCCGGCAAACATAATACGCTTCGGCAGTGCCCAGCTTTTCGGTCGTAGCCAACGCGATCACTTCCTTAGAAGACTCGATCATAGTCCGTTTGACCTCACTTTCTTCAAAATCAGGGCCGGTCACCCCGAGGTCCGCGTGGATACTGCAAATACCCAGCAAGCAAATATCCGCCCGGAACTTTTTGAAAAACTGAATGGCGTCATTACCGATTGTCACGAATGAATCTTTCAGCAACCGCCCCCCAGCAAACAAAACTTCAACGTGCTCGTGCTCTTCCAAAATAGAAGCTATGGGAAAGCTGTTCGTAATAACCGTCAATTTCAGGTCTTTGGGAAGCATTTGGGCAATCAGCATCGCCGAGGTACCGCCATCGAAAATCACGACCTGACCGTCTTTGAGAAACTGCAATGCTTTTCTTGCAATAATTTGCTTCTGGTCGTTATCATACTTGATCCGGTCGCGGAAATGGTGCGGGCCCGGAGAATGCGGCACCGCGCCTCCACGTACCGATTTGAGTAACCCCTGATCGGCTAGCTCCTTGATATCCCTCCTTACCGTATCCTCCGACACATTCAAAAGTGTGCTCAGATGCCCCAGATAGACTTTCTGCTCATGCCCCAGCTGATCCAGTATGATCTGGAAACGTTCTTCTTTTAACATTGGTATCCCGATTATGCCTGCAAATTTAACAAACATTTTAAATTTAATATTGCAAAATATTGCATCAATAGCTTACATTTGTTGCAAATAATTGCAAATACTAATTTTACTACATCATGAGAAAATCGATTGCGGTGGATATGGACAATGTCATTGTGGACATTGAAGCTAACTGGATCAACCACTACGCAAAGGCATTTGGCGTGACGGTCACCAAGGAAGCCATGCACGGCATTCCCGAAGACCAGGCGTTCCCCGACCCTCTGGCTGCGCGAAGCCTTCTCTACAAACCGGGCTTTTTCCGTTACGCACCGCTCATCCCCGGCGCGCAGGAGGCCATTATCAAATTACAGGAAAATTACGACGTGTACATCGTCTCAGCAGCCATGGAATTTCCCAATTCCCTGCCCGAGAAGTACGACTGGCTCGCTGAACACTTCCCGTCCATTACGTGGAGAAACATCATTTTCTGCGGCGATAAAAGCGTCATCAACACCGATTACCTGATCGACGACCATTTCAAAAACCTGGATTTTCACAAAGGCAAGCCTATTCTCTTCACGGCAGGGCATAACCGTGGCGTAGAGAGGCATACGCGCGTAAATAGCTGGGAAGAGGTGTTGGAGTTATTAGCTTCGGAACTGGTGTAATTACCGGTTGCTCATCCAACGGGTTAGCTCGGGTATTTTGTGTAACTTTATGTTGTTCCAGCTACTATCTTGAAGCTTAATTACCGACTTATGAATACGCAGCAACTTTCTTTAGATCAATTGGAAACACTTGTTAGAAACCTGGAAAAGGCTGGCAACACGCCCATTAGTGTTTCAAAAAAAGATTTTGAGCTTTCTCCGGAGGGATTGAATGAACTGCTCAAAAGGTTAGCTGCGTTCGATGACGGTAAGTTAACGGCACGTCCCTGGAACGACATAAAAAAAGACTTTGGCCCGATATAACATCCTCCTTCTTAAAACTGCTGAAATCGAGCTTAATGAATCATACGAATGGTATGAAAAGCAGAAAGTGGGACTTGGCAATAATTTCATTGGAGCAATTTCCAGCTGTCTGAACTCCATAGCCGGCAACCCTTACAAGTATGCAAAGCGATACGGCTACGAATTACGTTTTGCACCCGTGCTAGTTTTCCCATTTATTATAGCCTATCGGGCTATAAAAGATGATCGGGTGATTCATATCGTTTCGATCTTCCATACAAGTCGCAATCCAAAGAAGTTTTTCAGCTAGCCTGCACTCGTGCCTTCAATTGCATCAATTCATCCCGTAAGCGGGCAGCTTCCAAAAAGTCGAGATCCTTCGCGGCGGCCTCCATTTTACGCTGGGTTTCGGCCATGAGTTTTTGCAGATCGGTTTTACCCATGTATTGAACCACCGGGTCGGCGGCGATGCGCACCTCTTCCGGCTCCACGTATATCTTGCGGACTTTGGAATCGGCCACGGAAGTTTGCTCCATAATGGCCTCTTTCGATTTGCGAACCGTTTTCGGAGTGATGCCATTCTCCACGTTGTAATCCATTTGAATGCTGCGGCGACGGTTGGTTTCATCAATCGCCAGCTGCATGGAGCCCGTAATGGTATCGGCGTACATGATCACTTTTCCACGGTCGTTACGCGCGGCCCGGCCGATGGTCTGGATCATCGAGCGAGTGTCGCGCAGGAAACCTTCCTTGTCGGCGTCCATAATGGCCACAAGCGATACCTCGGGCAGGTCGAGCCCCTCTCGCAGGAGGTTTACGCCCACGAGCACATCGAAAACGCCCAGGCGCAACTCGCGTAATATCTCCACGCGGTCGAGCGCCTTCACTTCCGAGTGAATGTAGCGGCATTTAATGCCCACGCGGTCGAGGTATTTGCTGAGCTCCTCGGCCATCCGCTTGGTGAGAGTGGTGACGAGAATGCGGTCGCCTAGCTTAATGCGTTCGGTGATTTCTTCCAGCAGATCGTCGATCTGGTTCAGGCTCGGCCTTACTTCAATTTCAGGGTCCAGTAGACCGGTAGGGCGGATAATCTGTTCCACCACCACGCCTTCCGATTTCCTCAACTCATAATCCGCAGGCGTCGCGCTCACAAAAATGGTCTGCGGCGTCATATCCTCGAATTCCTGGAAAGTCAATGGCCGATTGTCCAATGCAGATGGCAAACGGAAACCATATTCCACCAATGCTTCCTTCCGCGAGCGGTCGCCGCCCCACATGGCGCGAATCTGCGGCATTGTTACGTGGCTTTCGTCGACTACCATCAGGAAATCTTCCGGGAAATAGTCGAGCAGGCAGAATGGACGTTGTCCGGGCATTCGTCTGTCAAAATACCTCGAATAATTCTCAATACCGGAGCAATAACCAAGTTCGCGCATCATTTCCATGTCAAACTCGGTCCGTTCCTTCACGCGCTCGGCTTCGGCTAGCCTACCTTCGGCGATGAAGTACTTGATCTGCGATTGCAGATCATCCTGTATTTCTTTAATGGATTGGTTCAAAACATCACGGCCCGTCACGAAAAGGTTGGCCGGAAATATAGCAATGGCTTTTTCGGAAGACAGCTTTTTGCCGGTTTCCGGCTCGATACGCTGAATTTCCTCGATTTCATCCCCGAAAAAGATAAACCGGTAAGCGAAATCCGCATAACCCGGGAATACATCGACCGTATCACCCTTCACGCGGAAAGTACCCCGGTTAAACTCTACCTCTGTCCGGCTATAAAGGATTTCCACCAGTCGAAACAGAAACTGGTTCCGGCTCACAATATCTCCAAGCTTGGCGCTGACGATGCTCTTTTTATATTCCAATGGGTTTCCCGCACCATAAATACACGACACCGACGCCACCACGATTACGTCCCGGCGCCCGCTCATCAGCGACGATACCGTGTGCAACCGCAGCTTTTCGATCTCCTGATTGATCATCAGGTCCTTTTCAATGTAGGTGTTGGTACTGGAAATGAATGCTTCCGGCTGATAATAGTCGTAGTAGCTGATAAAATACTCGACGGCATTAGTAGGAAAAAACTGCTTGAACTCGCCGTAAAGCTGAGCAGCAAGCGTTTTGTTGTGGCTCAAAACAAGGGTCGGCTTGTTCACGCGCGCCACCACATTGGCCACCGTAAATGTCTTTCCGGAGCCCGTTACCCCGAGCAAAGTCTGGGCCGGCTCTCCATTTTCAATTCCTTGTACTAGTTGGTTGATGGCCTCCGGCTGATCGCCCGTCGGCTGGTATTGAGAAGTGAGTTCGAAGTTCATAGCTTGTTGTAAGGCAATATAAAAGGAACGCATTTCAAAGATAGATTAGTTTCTTTGAAATGCGTTCCTGCTTGCGGGTGGACGGCTATGGGCCGCCAGATTTTCTTATGCCTGCTTTTGCAGAAGCTCCTGTGCGTTTTCGACGGCTTTTTTCTCTTTCCAATGCTGCCAGTCGAGGCCGAGCAACTTGGTCATGCTTTTATCGACAAACTGGTGACGAACAAGGTTCATACCGCCGCGGACTGCCGTGAAAATAGAATTATTGGCACGCAATGCCAGGCTGAAACCGCCATCGACATAGCGAATATAATGCCACCAGAGCGAAGGAATGAAGATCGTTTCACCGTGGTAAAGGATCGTTTCGTAACCGGTAGCGCCCTTCAGCGCAGGGAATTTCTCGTAATTCGGGTTGAGCGGATCCACTTTGCTCATCACCGTGAATGGGTGATGGTACAAACGGCGGCTTTCCTCCGGGGAGAACAGAATCAGCTGCTTACGCGTCTGGAACTGCGTGAGGAACACGTTCGAGCAGTCCATATCGTAATGCAGGTTGGTGATAGAACCCTCTCCTCCGAAAAATACATATTTATAAGACTTCAAAAAACCGTCCATGATCGTCGGGAAGCGGATGTCATCCGCGAGCTCCGGGATCTTCTTGAAAATATCAAAAAGGAAAATACGAAGATCGGTCGGGCCCTTTTCAATGAGGCTCAGGTAATCCCCGAACTTCATGGTTTTGGCGATCTGGAAATATTTGTCAGCGTCGTGAATGTGGTTGTCCACCAGAGGTACATCCAGGCTACCGTGGTTTTCGCGGAGCCAGTCAAAAGTCCATTTCTGAACAGCAGGCCAATCTTTTGCCAGGTCGGTAAATACAACCGGGCGACTTGGTTTTAAGTAATTTTCGATGAATTCTTCGCGCGTAAGTCCGGTGCGCTTCTCTATTGGCACTAATTTCATAGTAAGAAACTGAGTAGGTAATCGACTATTTAATGGAATACCGTTACATTTTCAACTATAACGGGAGGATAACGGCCAGAGTTTAAAACCCTTCGAAATATCCGGTCAAATGTATTAAACAGATCGCAAAAATATAAATTTCGCAAAATATAATAAAAGTATATCCTTAATCCAGATAGACTAAATAGGTTACGCATGAAATATTTCACGATACTTCCCTCCGCTGACCTTGCCCGGTACATCCGATTCTTCTGGGTGCTGGAACACAACCTGGCCGATAGTGAGCCTTATTTTCACAAGACCATGGCCGATGGCTGTGCCGAAATGGTATTCCATTTCAAAGGCCGGTTCGATGAAATCCTGAAAACCAATGACTCCGAGGTTTCCTTTCGCTCGGGCGTTCACGGGCAATCGCAGTCCTTCCGGCGGTTTCGCATCGACGAAGATTTCGGGATATTCGGGGTGTACCTGTATCCTTTTGCTGTTCCGGCACTTTTTGGTATTCCTGCGTCGGAACTCAGTAATCAAATGCCTGACCTTACTACACTTCTGGGCCAGGCGGGTACCGAGCTGGAAGAGCGTGTCATGCTCGCCGGCGATCATCCGGAACGCATTCAGATAGTTTCAGAATTTCTGAGAAAACGTATTCGGAGCCACGAGGTCCGCGAGCCGGCAGTATTTTCCGTAATCAGCAGCGTGATCCGTTCCAATGGCCTCGCCAAAATCCCCGACCTCGCCGCGCAGAGTTTTCTGTCCACCCGTCAATTTGAACGGAAATTTCTCGCATTTTCCGGTTTTACCCCGAAGCTTTTCAGCCGCATTATCCGCTTTCATTCCGCCCTCAATGAATATGGTAACAAGGAGAAATCCCTCACGGAAATCGCTTATGAATGCGGATATTACGACCAGTCGCATTTCATCCACGATTTCAAGGCATTCTCCGGCGACCATCCGAAAACCTATTTTTCCGGCAATGCGGAAGGAATGGGTTACCGCGATGTATGATGTCGTTTTTTTCCAATTCCGGGGCTGAGGGCACGGTTACTTTTGTTTAAACCAAAAGCAAAAAAGATGAGCAATCTAAAAATCCCCAACGGTCACCAGGCTGTGATCCCCTACCTGATGCTGGACGGCGCCGCGCGGTTCAGTGAATTCACCACGAAGGTATTCGACGGCACCATTTCCACCACCCATTATCAGGAGGATGCGCCCGAAATGATCAAGCATTCCGAGGTTTCGATCAGTGGCAGCGTCATTATGTTCTGCGACGCGCGCCCCGAATGGCCGGCGCAACCTGCCAACCTTTTCGTATATGTCGAAAATGCCGACGACAGCTATCAAAAGGCGCTCGAAGCCGGCGGAACGAGCGTAATGCCCCCTGCCGACCAGGAGTACGGCCGGAGCTGCGGCGTATCCGATCCGTGCGGCAATACGTGGTGGATTACCTCCGTTATTTGATCAGAATGCCGTCTTAATGCCTATATTTAGTGCATTAAGACGGCCTTTTTCTATGATCAACTATAACAACAAAGTATTCGTACCATTGTCCAACTCCGAAAACGGCGAGGTGGACTTGGGCATGCAATTTGTATATCAACAAACAGGTAGTATCGTTACATCTACGTACGCGGGTGGGCGTATCCGTAGCGGGCACCTGATCGCGCTCGTAGACGAAAACGGGAACCTGGATATGCGTTACCACCAGGTGAACGATCAGGGCGAGATCACAACGGGGATCTGCAAATCGACACCCGAGCAACTTCCGAACGGCAAAATCCGTATGCATGAAAAATGGCAATGGACTTCCGGCGACCGTTCGGAAGGCGAATCGTTGCTGGAAGAACTGTGATATTTCATCCAAATTAAAACTGAAATGCGATTCCAACTTACATTGTGGATACTGTTCGTCGCGCTCGCGGGTCAGGTGTCCGCGCAAACTTCCAAGATCGTCTCCGGCTCAACGAAATTCAGCGTCAAGTTTATCCTGGGCACTTGTAACGGCACGTTCGACGCCCCGCGCGGCGAGGCTGTTTTTAATGAGAAAAACCCGGAAAACGCCTCTTTTGATGTCAGGATTGCAGCTAATACCTTCAAAACCAATAACAACTCGCGGGATAAAGACTTGAAAAGCAGCAAGTATTTCTGGGTCGAGAAATACCCCGACATTCATTTCAAATCCGCCAAAGTCGAGAAGAAAGGTGCGCACTACCAGACTACCGGCACATTGACGATGCGCGATGTAACCAAAACTGTGAGCCTCCCCTTCGACGCCAAAAAGAATGCGGATGGCAGCTATTCGCTCACGAGTACCTTCGACATCAACCGCCTCGATTACAAAATCGGCGAGAAGGACTGGAAGCTGAAAGACATTGTGACGGTCAATTTGCAAGCGAACATCAAGTAGCACACTCCCTGATTTTCAAACACATTCTTCCATTTCACAAAAAAAATTTCATTGTAATTGTAATTAGTCTAAATAATATTTTCCTTTGTGATTATAATTAGTCTAAATTAAATCCTCTGTGAGATATTATTTTACCCTCTCCTTGATATTGCTGGGAGTCAGCCCCCTGATCGCACAGGAAGGCAGTGGAGCTTCTACACCGGGGATCGACGGTACCGTACGGCAGGATACCGCACGTTCGTTGAACGAGGTCGTTATTACCGGGCAATCCGAGCCGCAATCGCTGCGAAACTCGGTGTACCAGGTACGCACGATCGACAGCGAGCGCATTCGCCTGCGGGGCGCAACTAATTTGCAGACGATCCTCAATACCGAACTCGGAATACGGTTTTCAAATGACTTAACCCTCGGTACCAGCGATATTCAACTCATGGGAATGTCGGGGCAGGGCGTTAAGATACTGCTCGATGGCACCCCTATGGTCGACCGCGGCAGTACCCGCGAGAGTCTGGGACAAATCGATATCAACACCATCGAGCGCATCGAGATCGTCGAGGGACCAATGTCGGTCATGTACGGTACCGATGCATTGGCCGGGGTGATCAATATTATCACCAAAAAGGGGCAGGACGGCACTTCGCTGGCCGTCAATGCGCGGATACAGGAAGAGACAGCCGGCGACGAATACGACGCATTTACCAAAAACGGCACGCATAACCAGGGTCTGGGCATTAACTGGCAAAATGAGCGCTGGCAAGCCTCTGGCAATGTCACAAGGAATAATTTCGGTGGCTGGCAAGGCGCTTCCGCTGGCCGCGCCAAAGCCTGGATGCCGAAAGATCAGATGCTTTACACCGCCGGCACACGTTTTAGCGCCAGTCGATGGAATGTCTGGTACCGCTTCAACGGCACCGACGAAACCATTAAATACATGGGTAACCGCAACCCGAACACGGGCATTGCGGCCGATCAGGACTACATTACCAAGCGCTGGTTCCATCAGCTGCAATCCGACATCAGGCCTACCGAAAAGCTGACTATCACAGCAGTAGGCTCCTACACCGACTATTCACGCAGAACACTAAGTACCAATGTGGACATTAACGACCGCCGCACGCTATCGGTAGAACCCGGCTCCCAGGACAAGTCGATTTTCACGACGGCATTTTTCCGGGGAACCACCTTTTACAAAGCCAGCGAACACATTTCGGTACTGGCAGGGGTCGATTTCTCGAATAATAATGCCTCCGGCGCGCGGATCAATGGCTCCCCCACTATTAATGAATATGCGCTGTTTCTGGCCCCCGAATTCCGTTTCGGGCAGTTTTTCAAACTGACACCCGGTTTGCGATTCCTGAAAAACTCGGTTTACGATGCCCCGCCGGTCATTCCGTCACTGAATGGGAAACTTACATTGAGCAAATCGCTGGATTTCCGCTTCGGGTATGCACGCGGGTTTCGCTCACCTGCATTACGCGAACTGTATTTCGACTTTCACGACGCCTCGCATTCTATTAACGGGAATGTCAACCTTAAAGCCGAATACTCCAACAGTTTCAACTCCTTCTTCGTGTGGCAGGCCGTCAGCCGCGAAGGGATGCGCGTCAGCTCCACACTTGGCGGTTTTTATAATGTATTCCACGACCTGATCGACACCGGCATCGACCCGAACGACCGCACGCAGACTACCTATCTGAATATCCATTTATTTAAAACCACCGGTTTTTCCATTGAAAACAAGCTATTCTGGAAAAACCTGCAAGCCACCCTAGGAGCCACTTACATCGGCCGCTACAACGAATTTTCGGAATCACCGGAGGATTACGGCTCCCTGCCTGAATTTGTATGGTCTACCGAGGTCAATGCGAATGTCCTATACACTTTCAAGAAAGCGGGTGCCAGCATCAACCTGTTTTACAAATTCTCCGGCAAACGCCCTATTTACGAAACCGCCGACCAGGTAAACATCCATCTGGCCGAAACCGAAGGCTTTCACATGGCCGACCTCACATTGAGCAAGACGCTCGGCAAGTACGTCAGCCTGCTCGGTGGAATCAAAAACCTTTTCGGGGTAACCAACCTGCAAAACACCTCCACCGACACCGGCGGGGCACACAGTACAGGCGGCACGGTACCGATGTCGTTCGGCCGCTCCTATTTCCTCGGCCTGAATTTTCAATGGACAAAGCATTAACAATCAATTACCCTTTCATTATAACTCCAATCAATTATGAAGAAATTAGTCCGGTCGCTACTACTGGTTGCATTCCTGGGAACATTCAATGCGTGCAGCGACGACGAACCACCATTACCGGATAACTTTGCGGCTTTTGAAGCAACCGAAAAGGGCTTTGAAGGTGAAGAAACTGAGATCAAAATCGCGCTTACCAGGGCGGTAGATGCCGCAACAGCTGTTTCGGTAACATTAGCACCTACGCAGCTTACTTACGACACCGAGTTCACCACCACTCCTGCCGCAGCCAACAACACCATCACATTGTCGGTACCTGCCGGACAATCGTCTGTTTCATTTAAAGTGAACAAGAAACCGGGCGTATTCCTGGATGGCGATGAGAGCATTGCATTCAAAATTGCCTCGGTAGGCAGCCCCGTATTGGTTGGAACTACTTCCGGATTGAAACTGAGCTTCAAGGCGATCATTTCCGAAGGCACCAGCATTCAACTGAATGGTATCGCGGGTTCCGAAGCAGGCAGCAGCGCCGCGAACTCGGTGTTCCTCGACCTTAGTTCCAACCAGCAAACGCCCGTTCTCCGCAGCAGCTGGGACCTCGGGTTTTACGGTGGCTCGGACTTCCGCGTGACCATCAACGGCACAAACGGTGCTTCGGCGCTGGTTATCAATAAAACGGATATCAATGCCGTTTCCGACAAGGATTTCAAAACGGACTCACTGGCTGTCGGACAGGGTGTTGGGAAACTTTCGCTCGTGGACGATGCCGCAGGCGACATTACTAAAACCGTGATTGCCGCAGTGTCGGCTACCGATGCCGACAACAAAGTTTATATCCTCAACCGCAAAGGCGGATCGATGGACGTTCTTCCGGTAGCAGATCTATACAAAATACGCGTTCTGCGGAAAGGAGCGGGTTACACATTACAATATGCCAAAGTGAACGATACTGCTTTCAAAACCCTGGATATTACCAAAGACGGGGCTTATAACTTCGAATTTGTGTCCCTCGAAAGAGGCGCGACCGTCGATGTTGAACCTGCTAAAGATCGTTGGGACCTGAAATGGGGTTACAGCATGTATTTCACCAATTTCGGCTCCGGACTCATCCCATACGGTTTCTCCGACTTGGTATTTACCAATAACCTGGGCGGCGTGGAGGCTGCGGAAGTACTCACGGCAACCACCGCTTACGATGCATTTGCGGAAAGCAATCTTACAGGCATCACATTCAGCAAAGCTGCTGATGTGATCGGTTCAAAATGGCGTGTTACGCAGGGAACTGTCGGCGTCAAAACCGATCGTTTCTACCTCATCAAAGATCCATCCGGCAACATTTATAAGCTGAAATTCATCAGTTTCCATGCCAGCGACGGTGGTGAGCGCGGCAAGCCGAAATTGGAATACAAACTTGTTAAAAAAGGAGCCTAAGGTTCAAAACTCTTGAATTATGCTATTGAAACTCATTATCCTTGCAGGCTGTACGCTGGCGGCGACACCGGAAATGACCGTCACGGCTACTAAAACGCAGTGGACCGCACCAGCGAAGCCGGAGATCACGGTGATCAAAGATTTGAATGCGAATACCAAATCTTACATTTATTTCTGCCTGGCTACCGGCAAAGAAGTGCCCGCCACCGACGCCAAGACTAAGAACTGGGACATTGCATTCAGCAAAACCACCATTGCCACCAACAGCGGCACCAGCGGCCCGGGCGAAGGCGGCGCGATTGTTCTGGCAAAACCTTTTGATCAGGTAAGCGAGGCGCCCGGCGACGGCTACAAAACCGATGGCGATGCAGGTTTCGCCATTCCGGGCGGAAGCGGCAACAGCTGGTACAAATACGATATGAGCGTCCACGCGATCCTGCCGATCCCGGGCAGAACGTTACTGGTCAAAACCGCCAGCGGCAAAGTCGCCAAGGTGGAGATCATCAGTTACTACAAAGGCGCGCCGGAAGATGTACCTACGGAAGAATCGAGCTACTACACTTTCAGATACACGATCGCGGGAGAGGACGGGAAATTTTAACCGGTACCAATCCTTGAAATGCAAAAATCCCGGATCTCTCCGGGATTTTTTTGTTATCTGACATATTTCCAGTTTCGCACCTTCCCTTCTGCCAGCCATTCCAGCGCCTGCGCAATGCGTTTTTCACGCGTCGCCTCGGTTTTGGCGTCTTCGAACCATTCCACATATTCCTTTTTGTTGGAGTAGCTGAATTCCTCAAAAACCTTCCGGGCAGCTGCATTGCCGGCCAGGGCTTCGGTGACATAGGCGGGAACGACCAGCTCCTTCGCTTCCTGCGGTTTATTCTCCTTTTTCAATTTCACGCCGCTGTCGATCAGGCACATCGCTTCGAGGATAAAACCGCGCAGATGCTCCTCCGCAGGAAGGTCTTCGATACTGCCAATTTTGCCCAGACTTCCCATTCCTACCCGCTCGCCATTCACTGCGAGCAGATTGTTCGGATCGCTCAGGCGGGATTCCAGCCAGAAACCGAATGCACAGTGCTGCTTGAAAGAAGCCATGCTGCACAGGATACTTCCCTTATATTCGAAATGCGGAAAACTCCATTTCATCGTTTCCTTTGCCTCAGGGCACGTCTCGTGTACGAGCGCGCGCAGGTATTCGAGTATGGGAATCGCAAAGCTGGCAGATTTGGCTATGTAAGCGTCAATGCGTGGGTCGGTATGGCTCATTGTTTTTCCAGTATTCCTTTCAGATTGGTTAAGCCCTCCTGAAAATCCTTTCCGATGGATTCGTCCATATTTAAAAAAGGCAGCATCACATTCATCGGAATGGGCATTTTGCCCGTGAAGCCCCAACGGACACGTGTGGACGTCGAGTCGATGCCCTCCGTAATCATATAAGCGTCGCTGGTACTTTCGAACGGTTTCAGGAAGCGTAGCTGGGTATCGATCCGCTGGCCTTCTTCAATTTTGGTAATTTCCTGTTCGCCTTTCCCGACATCGTCGTTACCCTCCCACATCGACACGAAGCCGACAGTTCCATCCGTGCCGGAGAAGGTTTTGACCATTTTAGGGTCTTTGCGTCCCCATGCGCTCCAATCGTTTTGTTTTTTAAGGGATTTCAGGTATTCGAAAACCTCCGCTTTGGGTTTGTTTACAACAATCTCACGCTCGACGGCGTAGTCTTTGGGCATAATGAAAGCAGCAATCAGGACCAGCGCAATGAGTCCAATGATCAGGTAGAGCACTTTTTTCATAAAGGGGGTACTTTTTGGTGAATAATTAAACCTGTACTTGACTTCATCAAGGTCTTCAATCAACTCGGTATTCATCATTCCGGCTTTTTCCAATACGCGGATAGACGCGGTGTTGTTGACATTCACAAATGCAATCACATCCGGGGCTTTCAGTACATTTTTCGAGAAGCGGATCAGTCCTTTCGCGATTTCTGTTGCTACACCCCTTCCCCAGTACTCCTCCATGACCCGGTACCCGATCTCGATCGCCGAGCCTATTTTGTCCAGCTTAGCTGCCCCCACCAACTCCCCCGAAAACCTGTCCTCGATCAGATACCTCCCCAGGTACGTATCCATACCATACTCTTCCAGGAAGCTTTTGAGCATATCGTCCGATTCCTCGCGGGTAAGCGAATAGCCGGTGACATATTTCATTACATTGGCATTATTGCTCAACCTGAAATACTTGTCACCGTCTCCGGCCGTCATTTTAGTCAGTACAAAATGCTCTGTATAAATAGGTGTAACGACCATCGTAGGTAGCATTGAGCGTTTCGCGGAAATCGGATCGGCTTGTTAATATACACTTTTACTCAGAAAAGTTACGTCATCTTCAGGCTTCGGTTTTCATGAGGTTAAGTTCTCTGTTTGAGCGGAAAAACACAAGTTTGAAACTGACTATTCATTCCCCCTATAATGTTTGCAAAATAGTGGTTTGGGATTCATTACCAGCTAAATATTACCTGTTAACGTTCATTAACAATCTTAATAATTTGCAATCTACATTTGAAACGTTATATTTGAAGTATTGCCCATTTAGTATCACAATTCCGTTCTAATAGTTCCAATCATTCTTGAATTCATTATAAAAGTATGAATTTTTCAATGACCTGATTTCCATCAGCATCATGACAAAAAGAACTTTTGTATTGTTTTTCTGGCTCGCTCAATTCGCCGTTTCGTTGCTCCTGGGGCAACAGAGGGCTGTTGCGTGCAAGATTGATATCGGAACGGAGGCCTTTTCTCCCTTCGAAATTGCGGAAAAGCCCGGTACCCGGGATATTGTGATAATCGACGATACGATCTGCAAAAATGAGACGATCGTAAGGGCCGATGAAACGAAATGGATCGAGTCACTCTCGAAGGTTTTCAACCGCCGGCATTCTACCTACCGCTTCCTGACGTTCATTGCCCAGGCAGTACCTCAATGCGAAATTACCAGGACTTCCAGAATTTTCAGGGAGTCTGTCCAACTGCTTTCCGTTAGCAATGGAGACATCAAGCTGCCGGATTATTACAGCTTTCTCCATCGTCTTTGCCCTTTTTGAATTCGCCGCAAGCGTTCTTTAATTCAAAATTTTCGTAGCTGACGGACCGTCTCGCTATGCCCGTACGCGCATACACGAGCCGCTCCCGACATCCTTGCTATTCCTTTTGCTGCACGGTGTTCCCGCGTGGCCAAAGGGCTATTCCTATTCCCTTGCATTACCGCCAACCAATTTATACAAACGCATCATGATGAAAGACTTAAAATGGCCGCTCCTTATGCTCGTCAGCATTTTCGCTTACGGCTGCGCTTCGAAAAGTGAAACGCTGACGGAGACCAAGGACAGTGTTCCGACTATCCCCGTAACGGAACTCAGGCCCCAGAAAACCGAACTGCACCGCGAGTACGTGGGCAATATCCACGCCTTGCGGAACGTCGAAATATATGCCCGTGTGAAGGGCTACCTCGAAGAAGTGTATGTGGACGAAGGCAAGGAAGTCAGAAAAGGACAGACCTTGTTCCGCATTAATAATGAAGAATATGAAGCCCAGCTCGCCAAAGCGAAGGCTAACCTGCAAAGTGCGATTGCCGACGCGAAAGGTGCCGAACTGGAAGTGAAGCGCGTAAAACTGCTCGTTGACAAGAATGTGGTTGCGAAAAGCGAGCTTGAAGTAGCGCAGGCGAAACTGGCTGCCGCCAATGCGAAAATCGAAGAAGCAAAATCGGAGAAATCGAATGCAGCCATTCAGCTCGCGCACACCGTGATCAAAGCACCGTTCGACGGCGTGATCGATCGCTTGCCGACCAAAATGGGTAGCCTCATCGACGAAGGCACATTGCTCACCACCCTCTCCGATACCAAAACAGTGTACGCGTATTTCAATGTATCTGAAAACGAGTATCTCGAATACGTAAAGGCCCGCGACAAAGCCGCTACAAAACAGGCGGTTGTAGAACTGGAACTGGCCGACGGCTCGTTTTTCAAACACAAAGGTGTGATCGAAACCATGGAAGGCGCATTCGATGAAGGTACCGGCTCCATTGCATTCCGTGCACGGTTTTCGAACCCGGAAAAGCTGCTCAAACACGGCTCCACCGGCACGATCCGCCTCACCAATACGGTCGAGAATGCGATCCTGATCCCGCAGCAGGCTGCATTCGAAATTCAGGATAAAAACTTCGTATACGTGCTCGGTAAGGACAATAAGGTCAAGACACGCAGCTTTGTGCCGCAGTCCCGGCTATCTACTTTTTATGTTGTAAAATCAGGTCTCGAATCAGGCGAAACAATTGTTTGCGAAGGGCTTCAATCCCTCCGTGACGGCGCGACGATCAACCCGAAAACAGTCTCTTCGGATACGGTATCGACCCAAAAAATCGAGCTTACCGCGCGGTAGCATTCCTTCTATCACCTGAATTGTAGATCATGTTTCAAAAATTCATCGAGCGACCAGTCCTATCGCTGGTCATCTCCATATTTATTACCCTGCTGGGTATTCTGGCAGTGGTACAATTGCCTGTTTCCCAGTTTCCTGACATCGTTCCGCCGTCGGTAGTCGTAACGGCCACCTACACGGGCGCCAACGCACAAACCGGCGTCGACGCCGTAGCCGTTCCGCTTGAAAAAGCCATCAATGGCGTTCCCGGCATGACCTATATGACGAGCGTCTCCGGTAACGACGGCGTAACGACGATCAATATTTCCTTCAATGTGGGCGTCGACCCCGACCTCGCGGCGGTAAACGTACAGAACCGCGTCCAGACCGTAATTGACGAGCTTCCGGAAGAAGTTATCAAGGCCGGTGTAAAGACAGAGAAAGAGGTCAACAGTATGCTCATGTACCTTGACATCATGAGCTCCGATACCACCGTTGGGGAGGATTTTGTATACAACTTCGCCGATATCAATATCCTCAAAGAGCTGAAAAGGATCGATGGCGTAGGCCGCGCGCAGATTATGGGTAGCAAAGACTACTCCATGCGCGTATGGCTGCAACCCGACCGCATGAACAGCTATAATGTATCTGCCGACGAGGTGATCCAGGCCATCCGCGACCAGAACGTGGTTGCCGCACCCGGTAAAACCGGTGTGAGTTCCGGCCGTGAAAAGAATGTGTTGCAATATGTATTGAAATACACGGGTAAGCTCTTCGAACCAAAACAATACGAAAACATCGTCCTCCGCTCGAACCCCGATGGCTCCATTCTGAAACTGAAAGATGTAGCCACGATCGAGTTTGGTACGCTGGAATATGATATGGCTTCCAAATCGAATGGAAGGCCTTCGGCTTCAATCATGATCAAGCAGCGCCCGGGTTCCAATGCCCAGGAGGTTATTCAGAATATCAAGGACAAAGTGGCCGAGTTGAAAAAGACCACATTCCCTCCCGGAATGGACTATTTCGTTTCTTACGACGTTTCCCGCTTCCTCGATGCATCCATTCATGAGGTAATCCGTACGCTCATTGAAGCATTTATATTGGTAATCCTGATCGTGTACTTGTTCTTGCAGGATTTCCGCTCCACACTCATACCAGCCCTGGCGGTGCCGGTAGCGCTCGTGGGTACGTTTGCGTTCATGCAGATGTTCGGGTTCTCCATTAACCTGCTCACGCTTTTCGCGTTGGTATTGGCGATCGGTATTGTGGTCGATAATGCCATTGTGGTCGTCGAGGCGGTGCATGCCAAGATGGCCGAAAAGCATCTGGATGCCATGGAAGCGACCATCGAATCGATGAAGGAAATGAGCGGTGCGATCATCGCGATCACGCTGGTTATGTCGGCGGTATTCGTTCCGGTAGCATTTATGTCCGGTCCGGTTGGTATTTTCTACCGGCAATTCTCCATTACCCTCGCGATATCCATTGTCATTTCGGGTATCAATGCGCTTACGCTCACACCTGCATTGTGCGCACTCATGCTGAAGAATACGCATGGACAACCGGTAAAGAAGAACCCGCTTACGAGATTTTTTGACGGGTTTAATAAAGGCTACGATGGCTTGCAAAGCGGCTACCGGAAGCTGCTTTCGTCCATTGTGAGCCGCCGGATGATCACCATCGCATTGTTGCTCGGATTCTGCGTCGCCACTTTTGGTATTAACAGCATTCTCCCAAGCGGCTTTATCCCGACGGAAGACCAAGGCGTGATCAACGTGAACGTGACAACGCCGGTAGGCGCAACGGTGGAACGTACAGAAGTAGTTTTGGATGAAATTCAGAAGGTAGCCAAAAGCCTCGAACCCGTTGAATCCGTTTCTTCACTGTCGGGTTACAGCTTGCTGACCGAATCGGCTGGTTCGTCGTACGGTATGGCGATGATCAATTTAAAACCCTGGGATCAGCGAACAGCCTCGGTTCAGGATGTGATTAAGGAAATGGAGGCTAAAACGAAGCACATTACGGATGCGGAGATCCAGTTTTTCCCGCCTCCTACCGTACCTGGTTTTGGTAATTCCAGTGGTTTCGAGCTAAGGGTTCAGGACCGCTCGGGTAATGAGGATTTACAGAAAACGGCCGAGGTCACCAACAAATTTGTAAAGGACCTCGCCGCTACGCCGGAGATCGCTGCCGCATTCAGTAGCTTCGACGCCAGCTTCCCGCAATATATGATCCACGTCGATTCAGACATTGCCGCCAAAAAAGGCGTTTCTGTTGACGCTGCGATGGGCACGCTCCAAACCATGATTGGCAGCTATTATGCCTCCAACTTCATCCGTTTCGGCCAGATGTACAAGGTCATGGTGCAGGCTGATGCGAGCTTCCGCAAAAACCCCGAGGACATTCTCAAATTGTATGTCAAAAACAACCGGGGCGAAATGGTGCCATTCTCTACTTTCATTAAGCTGGAAAGAGTATACGGCCCCGAATTGCTGACGCGCTATAACATGTACACGTCGGCGATGATCAATGGAGATGCGGCGCCGGGTTACAGTAGCGGCGACGCGATTAAGGCTGTCGAGCGCGTGGCAGCAACGAGCTTACCTAAGGGTTTTACCTACGACTGGTCGGGTATGACACGTGAGGAGATCCTTTCCGGAAACCAAGCCATATTCATTTTCGCGATCTGTCTGGTGTTTGTATACCTCCTGCTCGCGGCGCAATATGAAAGCTTCCTGCTGCCCCTGCCAGTTATCTTGTCGCTCCCCACCGGCGTGTTCGGCTCATTCCTCGCGTTGAAATTAATGGGGTTGGAGAACAACATTTACGCCCAGGTGTCACTCGTGATGCTCATTGGTTTGTTGGGTAAAAACGCGATCCTGATCGTAGAATATGCCATTATCCGCCAGAAAGAAGGGCGTACAGTCATAGAAGCCGTGTTGGAAGGAGCTACCGAACGCCTACGCCCAATCCTGATGACCTCTTTCGCATTCGTGGCAGGGCTTATCCCGCTTGTAATGGCATCGGGCGCCGGTGCCATCGGCAACCGGTCCATCGGCGCTGCGGCAGCCGGAGGTATGCTCATCGGTACAATTTTCGGGGTAATCATCATTCCGGGATTGTATGTCGTGTTTGCGAGCATGGCCAAAAAGAAAAAGACCCCTCCTCCGATAGTGGCTACGGAAGAGGAAGCATTGCTGCACTAAGCCCCCTCGAATCCAGTTTCGGCCGCAGGGCATTCCCTGCGGCCTTTCAAATCAGATTTTAATATTGATGAAAAGAAATAAAAAGTTTGCTTCCGGCCTGCTGCTCGCCTCCATCCTGCTCTCTGTAACAGGTTGTAAGCTAACGCAGCCGGTAGAGCAGCGTGCACAGATCAAACCCCCGGCAACATTCGCAGGCCAGGCCGATTCGACAGGTATCGGGGCATTGCAATGGAAAACCTTTTTCAACGACCGGCACCTCGTCTCGCTCATCGACACTGCATTGCAGAACAACCTCGACCTGAAAATGGCCGTGCAGCGCATTGAAATGGCCCGAAGCAACATTATGGCTGCGCATGGCGCAATGCTGCCTGTGGTAACAGGCGATGTGTCGGGCGGAGGTCGCAAATTCGGCGATTATACCATGGACGGGGTAGGTAATTACGACACTAATTTCTCCCAAAACCTCGACGACGACAGACGCCTTCCGGACCCATTCCTCCCCGATTATTTCCTCGGCTTACGCAGCTCGTGGGAAATCGATATCTGGGGCAAATTGAAGAACCAGAAGAAAGCCGCTTACACCCGTTTCCTGGCAAGTGAAAAAGGTCGTCAGGCGATAGTCACCGGCCTTATCGCGGAAATCGCACGGTCCTATTACGAACTGATGGCGCTCGATACCGAGCTGGATATTATCCGGAAGAACATTGCATTGCAGGAGTCGGCGGTTGAAACCATCAAAATCCAGAAGGAAGCAGGCCGCGCCAACGAACTCGGTGTACGCCAGCTGACCGCTCAACTGCTCAACACCCGCAGTCTGGAATTTGAAGTACAGCAGAAGATCATTGAAATTGAAAACAATGTGAACCTGCTCACCGGCCGCTTTCCACAACCGATAACAAGAAGCACCACGCTGGAACAGGTTATGCCGCCGTCCGTTAGCGCGGGCATACCTGTGCAAATGCTGCGCAGAAGGCCCGACGTTCAGCAGGCCCAGCTCGACTTGCTTGCCAATTATTCAGAGCAGCAAGCTGCACAGCTGGCATTTCTGCCGTCGTTGAATATCACTGCATTCCTCGGGTTCAATGCATTTAAAAGCAACCTGCTATTCTCTACCGGTTCGCTGGCATACAGCGCGCTAGGTGGGCTGACAGCCCCGTTGATCAACCGGAAAGCATTAAAAGCGAACCAGAAACGCGCCGAAGCTGCAAGCCTGGAATCACTGTATGCCTACAACAAATCGGTTTTGAACGGCTTCCGCGAAGTTAGCACCAGCCTTAAAAAACTCGAAAACACACGCCAGATCGGCGATTTGAAAAAGCAGGAAGTGGAAGTGTTGCAACAAGCCGTAGCAACTTCCAAAGACCTCTTCTTAACCGGCTATGCTTCCTACCTCGAAGTAATCACTGCGCAACGGAGCGTTTTGCAAGAGGAGTTGAACTTGACGAATGTGCAGAAGGAGCAGTTCCTGGCATTGGTGGAGTTGTATCGGGCGCTTGGGGGCGGCTGGGAGTAGGTCCTTCATATACCAGGAAGATTTCACCTTCCTGGTATAACCTTACTTTATTTCCACCACGCGTTCAAATGGTTCGCTTTTGTACTCCTCATGGGTCTCCGGGTTTGTGACAACTACACGCAGGCGATATTTCCCTGGTGGGTAATTTGGGTAAAACCAATCCCAAAGTTGCTCTTCAACACCTTCCCAATACTTGCTCCAATCTCTTGTCCAAATTGCTGTTCGCTTCATGTAGCCCGGCTGGGTAATGGATTCCAGTTCCACATCGAACCAGAGTCTTGAAGTCGTAAGGTTTGCGAATCCCCCATATACACTTCCCCCTCCTTTATCCTTTTCAAAAACTAATGGCTTATCCCGGTACAAAGAAACGTCTGCGTACTCCTGATTTTTGTTATCTGATCTTTCAAACAGCATAATAAATGGCTGCTGAGCGGTTTTCGTCACGGCAAACCGATAGTTTTGAAAGGCCCAAGTTCCATCATAATAAGAGACTAACTTTCCGCCTGCAAATATTTGCAAAGTGTAATAGCCCGGCTTGATGTTACGACCAGGATCAAATGTCAGACTCTGCCCGAATCGGTCATATTTCGTGATTTTCGTTTGATGTTTCTTTCCCTCGGTATCGATAAGTACAATAGCCAGATTATTACTTTCATATAAGTTATATCCGGTAATCGTAACAGGTGCTCCATTAATCGAACGTTGAGGCAGGTAACCGCTCCACGACAATCGAATGGGTCCTTTCGTCAATACAAGAGGTTTTGATGTCGTCGCCGTCCGACCATTTTTTTTGCGGAGCGACACCGCATAGGGCCCTGGAACGATGGGAGTAGTAAGGGGTATTACTAATTCCAATTGCCCATCCAGTGTGCCCGCCCCGGGATGTTCTTCAAATCCAAAGTCGCAACCGCTTATGGTTATCGCTGGTACAGCCGGGTCCAACTGGTGTTCCAAACGAATTTCGCCGGGTGACCCATCAAGAAAATTCCCCACTTTAATATACAGTGATTCACCCCGGGCTATCTGATATTGATTCTCTTTGTATTCATCGGCCAGTTCGATCCTCAAAGGTGCGTTTTGAATAAATTGAAATGCATATTTGACGGTATCTGGCATCATCCCGGCATCCTTTCGGGTAACCATGAAAAATTTATCTTCTTGCGAGCCGCAAATCAAATCTATTCGAGTGCCGTACATTCTTGGTACCAGCTCCGCTCCTTTTGTTAACCTCACTTTGGTGTACAATAGTGAGTGATTCATCCCCTCAGGTAGTTCGATGGTAATCATATTTTTCACATGATCGATAAAAGCACTCCTCTTATCGATTCCCACTACTTCCATTTCTAGGATACGCGGCTTGTTATCGGGAAGAATATCCTTTTTCTCGCATGCGAAAATGAGTGCAATTAGCCATGGCAGAATTCGTTTCAACGAAATCCCTCTTAAGTTAATCTTCGAAGACCACATATTCACTATCTGCTAATTTTGATAAATTTCTTGCTCAAAAATAAATCCCCAATCTTAACTCTGCATATATAGGCTCCTGAGGGTAGTTCCTTCAGATCAAAAGGATATTTATAAGCCCCCGCTGCGTGGTAGTTATCTGCAATAGTGGTAATAACTACACCACGTTCATCAACAATTTCGAGTTTGACAGTTGCGGGAGAGCTGACCCCAAATTCAATATTAACCTGGCCATTCGCGGGATTAGGACTTACATGAAGTATCTGCTCGTAATCGACCGTTGAAACGACCTCCTCGGCGGACATACGAAACGAGCCCGATGGGAGCGGCGTATAAATGGCCTGCGATACAACGACATTCTTATTTCCCGCTTGTGCCATATAGCACCTGTATACGCCTGACGAGACGGTTATACTCTGCGTGGTAGCAAAAGGAGGATCGTCAAAACGGGTAAACTGGCCGGTTACCCATCGGTAAATACTGTATCCGGCCGGAGCTGTCAGCGTTACATTTCCACCATTTGCAGACACGTTAAGCTGCGGAAAAGCATTGGCTTGAATAGATGGATTTGCCGTAAAATTGCCGTTGCTGAGCTCATTATACCACGCATCTCCCAAATCCGGCAGGCCGGTCCCTGAGAAGTGGGGAGAACCAATAGGTCTGAGCGGTTGGATGTTGTCTGTCTGAGGATCATATTTGTTGGATCCAGCGACCGTATTTTGAGCAGCTATTATATCCGGATTTGTTTGCTGAAATGCCCCACCTGTTTCGTTATTACGAGAAACTCGTGAGATGTACCAGATAAGATTCGCATTGAAATCATTTCTGGAGGTACTCACTAAGGTGAGAAGTTACCATTATAATAAGAAGGATCTATCCTGACACCGTCGTCAGTAACGAATTGTCCAGCCAGGATACGCTTGTAAATTCCGTGCAGATCGATAACCGGATATTCGAACTTTACCGCCAAATTCCCGATCAAATCATTTAATGATCTATTTATATCGAAAACACGAAGTTCATCCTCTGTTAGCACATCTTTGCTTTCCAGCGGCTTTTGCGGAAGAATTCCTCGCTTGATTTCAGAGCTGGAAAACAGCGCTTCAACATTTTTAGTCGGCAATAGCAAATCCGTATCCTTTATCTCGGTCAGGAATTGAAGGGACCCTTTTGACTTTTCGAAGGGATCATCGCTAATCATGGCGTAGAGTGCCGCATCTCCATTGTGTTGACGCGCCATTGAAGGAGTAACAAAATGGAAATATGGAAAATCGATGATGTCTGGGACAGTTGCGAGGATAACCTTCGTTCCGGCATTTTTTAGCCTGGTTAGCAGCTGTATTAGTGGGTTTCCCTCCTCATTGATGGCCGCAAATGGCAACGAAGATGTTTTATAGCCGCCGGTAGTCGCGTAGACAATGAAGTCATCCATGCCAAGTTCGATTGTACACAAATCTGATTTTTGGTTTAAAGCATAGTCAAGTACGCTGGTGTCCCATTGAGAACTACCACTTTCTAAAAGATACCGTCGGAAGAAATGGCGGTATGAAAAATCATAGGGAATCGACGGGATTAAATCACAGCTATGCCGCCAATCCTGGCGATCACCGAAGGCATAAATTCCAGCAAATGGCAATCCAAGATTATCAACTCTACCACTATACGCATTAAAGGTTAGCGGTTCCGGTTGAATGATTGCTGAACTTTCTGCCACTTTCCGAAATGTTGGGAATGGGTCTTTTCGTGTCAGCTTGAAATATTCGGAGCCATTTTCCTCATCGTGCTTGAACAATGGCTGAATAAAGTCCTTCAATGCCATTTGCCGGGCAATTAAGTTAGGGAAAGAAGTGAGTTGGCAAATCGATAAAGACCTCCATTTCGCACACCAGCAGTCAACGATCCACCAACTGCAAGATAACGCGGCTCTCCGCCAGTAGCGGATGAGAATGCGCCAACTTCGCTGGTAAGAGGGTTGCTAGTCGTGCCAAAAAGGCTTTCAGAAATACTGTCTGCCATTACAACACCATCCTCAATCGGAAGGTGTAGTTTTGAGCTCAGCAATGAATCCGGACAAGCAGGCTTTTCCTGTTCGAAATACATCGCAAATGCCGAAACGGGCGCAAGGAATGAAGACGACACGCACACAAAAAAAGTGAAAAGTCTTTTCATGGCTACTAATAGAAAAGGTTCAAGATATAACTCTACAAAGGGACCAATCTATTTTTAGCACACAAAAAAGAACCGGTTGTACTTTACAACCATGCCGGTTGTATTTTACAACTTGACCTTCAATTACAAATCATCTACTTTGCAGCATTCCTCCTTCACACACTCATCAGCATATGACAAAGTTCTTCCAGATGATCAGGGCAGTACGGATGATGAAAGGTATTAAGCAAACCGAAATCGCCCAACTTTTAGAGGTTCGACAGCAGTCGGTCAGCAAGTTGGAAAACGGCAAAACACGCATCTCAAAATCGGTTGCCGATAAAATTGCCAAGTACTTGGGGTTCAATAATGGCGCCGAAATGGAAAGTTTCTACGAGAAACACGTAAATAAAGGCCGTATCGGCATCAACGGATTTGAAGAGCCCAGCTAACTCAAACACAAAAAGAGCACGGATCTCACAACCCGTGCCCTTTTCATTTACTAATATACCAGATACTATTTCTTCTTAGTCCCAGCCAGACTCGGCTCTTTTGAGATCACGATCAGGTCCGCGAGCATTCTGCCGGTTTCTGTGAGGTAGATATCTTTTTTCTTCTTCACATCCTTCGGAGCCTCTGCTACTTTCGAGTCTGCTTCATCCTCATCCTCGTCTACATTATCCTCGCCCAGTTGTTTCATTGCTGCACGTTTCTTCTCGGCTTCGTCGCGTTCCGCTTTACGTTTGGATTCCTGCAATGAAACGATTTTATTCTCACGTGCTTCTTTGAAGTCGTTCAGCGTTTTCACAAGCGTTTTCAGTTCCTCGTCGGTTTTGAGGCGGTGCTTATATTTATCGCGGAGTTGCTCTAAGATCTTCGGATTGATGTTGCTCGTCACTTCATAGCGAGAAGAAGCGATTTGGTCCCAAGGCAGTGCGCTTGGCTGTGAGCCTTCGCCGTATTCGTTCACTTTGAATGCGGTAGGCAGTTCCAAATCAGGCATTACACCTTTCAGCTGCGTGCTGCTACCATTAATGCGGTAGAATTTCGCAACGGTCAGTTTCACTTGTCCGAGTTGATCCTGCTCTTTCGGCACCCATTGGTTCAGGTCGATCAGCGTTTGAACGGTCCCTTTTCCGTAAGTCTGTTCGCCAACAATCAAGCCACGTTTGTAATCCTGGATCGCTGCCGCGAAGATTTCGGATGCCGATGCGCTGAAACGGTTCACCATTACAGCCAACGGACCGTCGTAAGCAATGCTCGGGTCATTGTCGGATTGTACTTCGATCTCTCCCTGGCTCTCCTTTACCTGAACCACCGGTCCGCGGTTAATGAACAAGCCTGTAAGCGAAACTGCTTCCGTCAATGAACCACCGCCATTGTTACGCAGGTCGATCACGATACCGTCCACATTCGATGCCTGCAAATCGGTGATTAGTTTCTGAACGTCGCGGGTAGTGCTTGAAAACTCTTTCTCGCGGTGCTGCGCGCCTTCGAAGTCGCGGTAGAACAATGGAATGTCGATAACACCAATTTTGTAATCCTTGTTACCATTATTAATGGATACGATTTCGCTCTTCGCACGCTGCTCTTCAAGTTTGATTTTCTCGCGAACCAGTCGATATTCCTTAGGCGGCGTGCCCGGTAATGCATCCGCAGAGATGATCTGCAAACGTACCACCGTCGATTTCGGGCCTTTGATCAGTTTTACGGCATCGTCCACAAACCAGCCGACGATATCCACAAACTTGCCTTCATCGCCTTGCGCTACGGCTACGATTTTATCCTCTTTTTTCAGTTGCTTTCCTTTGAATGCGGGCCCTCCGGGGATTACCTCCACGATTTTGATATAATTATCTTCCTCGCGAAGCAATGCACCGATACCTTCCAGCGACTGGCTCATTTCCTGCTTGAAGCGATCAGCCGAAGTAGGTGCCATGTAGCTCGTATGCGGGTCGAGCGATTCGGAATAAGCATTCATGAACATCTGGAATACCTGTTCCGTCCGAATGCGGCCCAGCGCACGGTCACGGCTTTTGTAGCGGTCGCGCAAGGTACTTATCACCGCAGTGTCCGCTTTACCCGACAGTTTGAGGTCTAATGCCTCGCTTTTCAGGTATTTACGCCAGGTGTCGTTCAGCTCGTCGGTATTTTTAGCCCACGCCGCCTTCTCGCGGTCGGTGTTCATGGACTCGTCCTGGTTGAAATCGAACGGTTTTGATTCTTTCAGCAATGTCTGGATGTATTCGCTTCTTTCTTTATAGCGCTTTCTGAAAACGTTATACATCTGGAAAGGGACATCCAGTTCTCTTTTTTGCAAATAGTCGTCGAAAGAGTTCTTATACTGTTCAAATTCCGCAAGGTCGGAGGCCAGGTAATAGAGCTTACCATGGTCGATCGCATCGATGTACTTATCAAAAATCGCCACCGAAAGAGAATCATTTAGCTTTGTCTTTCTGTAATGATAGCTGGATAAGATCCTCGTCGTCAGCTCCTCCGCTTTGTATTGCGCCGGAATCGGCTTGATATCTTCATCCATGGAGGCGGCCGTAGGTGCCGTCACCCCCACTCGTTCCTGAACAGGGCCCCGCTGCCAACCCAGCAACACAACCGGAATAAGAGTGATAAGATACTTTTTCATTTGCACGTTTGCTATTTTACGATTTCCAATAATTCAACCTCAAATACGAGGGCCGAATAAGCCGGTATCTGAGGTCCTGCCGCACGCTCACCGTAAGCCAGCTGATATGGAATAAAAAGCTTCCATTTCGATCCGACAGGCATTAACTGAAGCGCCTCGGTCCATCCTTTAATCACGCCATTGACGGGGAACTCAACCGGCTCGCCTCTGTCGACCGAGCTGTCAAAAACCGTTCCATTCGTCAATGTACCGTGGTAGTGTGTCTTTACTTTATCCGTAGCTGCGGGTTTCGGTCCCTCGCCGGTTTTGATAATCTGATATTGCAGGCCGCTCTCAGTGGTCACTACGCCTTCCTTCTTCTTGTTTTCTTCCAAAAACTTCTCCCCTTCCTTGCGCACTACTGCTCCTTTCTCTTCCATCATCTTGGTGAAGTAACCCTGGATGAACATATTCGCCTCATCCGACGTAAATGCAGTTTTTTCGCCTTTCAAAGCTGCTTTTACTGTTTGTGTAAGCAGGTCGGCGTTCAGGTCCTTAATCCCCTGTGACGATATCGAATTTGCGAAGCTCACCCCTATTGCCGCAGACAAAGAGTCGGCGGTTGTTTTCAATGTTGCAGGAGCTGCTGTTGTTTTTGCAGGTGTTGCCGCTGATTTCTTTACAGTTGCGGCGGGTTTTGTTGTTTTCTTGATAGTCTGTGCGTTGCCTTCCGCGGTTGCCAATACTCCAAATGCCAGGGCTGCTAAAATGGTTTTTTCTAATTTGTACATTATACTGAAAGACGGTCGAAAAGATTAGAATTTATTAGATAAGTGTTATTAACGATCTCAATTACAACAAAAACACAATCAGTACCTAAAAAAGTTTTAAAAATGTTATTAGAAGCTGATAAACGGTAAATTTGCGTCCGGCGACGCCCTTCTGCCCCAATCCTTGGAAAAATCTAATTTTATATCGCAGGTTTTAGTTAAATCATTCTGTTTTTACCAAAATAAAACTCTACCTTTGCGGCAGTTTTCAGAAAACTTACTACTATACTCTAAATAAGTCAATTATACTATGGTATCTGTTAGACCGGATGAAGTTTCGGCCATCCTGCGCGAACAACTTGCAGGCGCTAGATCAGAAGCAGAACTCGAAGAAGTAGGAACAGTCCTTCAAGTTGGTGACGGTGTTGCCCGCATTTATGGTCTTTCCCAGGTACAGGCAGGTGAGCTGCTTGTTTTCGAGAATGGCCTTAAGGCTCTTGCTCTTAACCTCGAAGAGGATAATGTGGGTGCCGTATTGCTGGGGGATTTCAGTGACATCAAAGAAGGTGCTACTGTAAAACGTACCAAAGAAATCGCTTCCGTGAAAGTGGGTGACGGAATCGTCGGCCGTGTGGTGAACACGCTGGCTGAGCCGATCGACGGAAACGGACCTATTACTGGCGAAACTTTCGAGATGCCTATCGAGCGTAAAGCTCCGGGGGTAATCTACCGTCAGCCGGTAACCGAGCCGCTCCAAACCGGTATCAAAGCGATCGACGCGATGATCCCCATCGGACGCGGACAGCGCGAGCTGATCATCGGTGACCGCCAGACAGGTAAGACTGCGGTGGCGATCGATACAATCATTAACCAGAAGGAGTTCTACGACAAAGGAGAGCCCGTATTCTGTATTTACGTTGCCTGCGGACAGAAAGCTTCGACTATCAAGTCGATCGAAGCTACCCTTCGCAAATACGGCGCGATGGATTACACGGTAATCGTGGCTGCTGCTGCTTCGGACCCTTCACCCATGCAATTCTATGCTCCGTTTACAGGTGCTGCGATTGGCGAGTACTTCCGTGACACCGGCCGTCCTGCACTCGTAATCTACGATGACCTTTCGAAACAAGCGGTATCTTACCGCGAGGTGTCCCTGCTCCTCCGTCGTCCTCCGGGCCGTGAAGCTTACCCAGGTGACGTATTCTACCTCCACAGCCGTCTTTTGGAACGTGCTGCGAAAGTAATCGCTGACGACAGCATTGCTGCGAACATGAACGACCTTCCGCCTTCATTGAAAGGTAAAGTAAAAGGTGGTGGTTCACTCACAGCCCTTCCGATTATCGAAACACAAGCTGGTGACGTTTCAGCTTACATTCCTACGAACGTAATCTCGATCACCGACGGCCAGATCTTCCTCGAATCCAACCTGTTCAACTCAGGTATCCGTCCTGCGATCAACGTAGGTATCTCGGTATCACGTGTGGGTGGTAACGCGCAGATCAAATCGATGAAGAAAGTTTCGGGTACCCTGAAACTGGATCAGGCTCAGTTCCGCGAGCTCGAAGCATTCGCGAAATTCGGTTCCGACCTCGATGCTGCTACCAAGCTGGCAATCGACCGGGGACGCCGCAACCAGGAAGTTTTGAAACAAGCGCAATACGCACCAGTTCCTGTTGAATTGCAGGTAGCGACCGTTTACGCATCCACCAAAGGTTTGCTGGATACCGTAGACGTAGCACGTGTGAAAGAATTCGAAAAGGATTTCACAACCGTACTGGCTGGACAATATAAAGAAGCACTCGCTGCTTTGCGTGCCGGAAAACTGGACAACAGCGTAACAGATGTTATCGAGAAAGTAGCTAAAGAAGTTGCTGTAAAATATCGTTAACACCGGTAAAACTGCCGGAGCGTCACCCGTTCCGGCATTTTCCTAGTACATATATAATAGGATCACCGGATCGCTTAAAACACCCAGAAAATGGCAAGCTTAAAAGAAGTACGTAACCGTATCGTTTCGGTTAATTCCACACAGCAGATCACCAAAGCCATGAAAATGGTGGCGGCAGCCAAGCTGCGTCGTGCACAGGACAGCATTCTTCAAATGCGCCCTTACGCACAGAAGCTTGGTGAAATGCTTCTGACAGTTTCGTCAGGATCGGAAAGCGCTGCCGACAGCCCATTGAAAGCCGTTCGCCCGGTAGAAAAGGTGCTCGTCATTGTCGTAACTTCCGACCGTGGATTGTGCGGAGCATTCAATACCAATGTTATCAAAGCTACAATCCAGCTGATCGAGTCGAAATATGCGGCTCAGGCAGCGAAAGGAAATGTAGAGATTTTTGCCATCGGTAAAAAAGGAGCCGAAACGCTCGTACGCCGTGGTTTCACCGTAAACACTGCCTATACCGACCTTTTCGGCCGTTTGAGCTTTGTAAACGTGAAAAGCGCAGCCGAAGAGATCATGAAAGATTTCTCGGAAGGCCGTTACGACGCAGTGGATATCGTGTACAACGAATTTAAAAACGTAGCGACGCAAATTATCCACACCGATCCGTATTTGCCGATCGTAGCTGAAAACAAATCGACCAAGTCGAAAAAGACCGAGGTTAACTATATTTTTGAACCGGCCGAAGAAGAAATCCTTGCGGAACTGATTCCTAAGTCGCTGAAAATCCAGTTGTATCGCGCCGTTCTCGAATCCAATGCATCGGAGCAGGGAGCACGTATGACAGCGATGGACAAAGCAACGGAGAATGCCCAGGAGCTTTTGAAAGACCTGCGCCTCGTGTACAACCGTACGCGTCAGGCAGCGATTACGAAGGAGATCCTCGAAATCGTAGGTGGTGCCGAAGCATTGAAAAACTAAGGTTACCTCCAACTATATTCCAAACGGCCGGATTACAACAATCCGGCCGTTTTTTTGTTTATTTACTAATACCCTAAGCTCCTGACAACACCTGACTATTCTTGACAACAACTGACAAACATTACCAACAACCACACCATATGCAACATTCCAAAAGCCTTTTCAAACTACTCGCATTTCTGATTATCGCAATTTTTAGCAAATCCGTAAGTGCACAGACAGTGGATGAGATTATTGCCAAACATGTGAAAGCCATGGGAGGCGAGAAGCTGGCCAAGCTGCAAAGCATGAAGATCTCTGCTGAAATGGACATTATGAATATGAAAGTACCCATTACCACGATCATCGTTCAGAATAAAGGGTTCCGAAGCGAGAGTACCGTGCAAGGCATGACGGTCGTGCAGGCGGTAAGCGGCAATACGGGATGGACCATCAACCCAATGGCCGGCAATACCAAACCGACCGCATTACCGGAAGATGCCGTGAAGTCCCTCGCCAACGAAACCGACCTGACCGGCCTTTATAATTACAAGGAAAAAGGCTACAAAGTCACGCTTGACGGCGAAGAAGATCTGGCCGGCGCAAAGGTTTACAAGGTAACCATGACTTTACCAAACGGCGTCCGCAGGATCAACTATATTTCTAAAGATACGTTCTACATTCTGAAAATTGTTGCCCAAACGTCGATGAACGGGCAAGATATCATGTCAGAAAATGTGCAATCGGATTTTCGTGCGGTGGATGGAATTTACTACCCGTTTGCTTCGGAAGTGACTACCTCGGCGATGCCCGGAACGAAGATGGGGCTTAAAATCACATCGCTCGAAGTCAACCCCAAAGTCGATCCTAAAATTTTCGAAATGCCTCAATAGACGATCTCAAGGCACTTTCTAAAATCCCGGAATAATTTTTTCGGGATTTTTTTATGCATTTGAAACTAAACTTTCCAATTAGATGTATATACATTAAATGTCAATACACTTAAATAACAAAGACAATGGCTACTACTAAATGGGTAATTGACCCAACACATTCAGAAATCCAGTTCAAAGTGAAACACCTTGTGATTTCCACTGTAACAGGTGCATTCAACAGCTTCGAAGGTGGCGTTGAAACAACTAGTGAAGACTTCGACGGTGCTACCGTCCATTTTTCTGCTGACGTAGAAAGCATAGATACCAAACAAGAACAACGTGACCAGCACCTGAAATCAGCTGATTTCTTCGATGCTGAGAACCACCCGAAACTGTCGTTCACAGGTAAACTGGCTAAGAAAAGCGGTGATAACTACAATCTGACCGGCTCACTGACTGTGAAAGGTGTAACCAAGACTGTTGACTTCGCTGCTGAATTCGGCGGTAACATGACCGATTTCTACGGAAACAACAAATCGGGTTTCGAGATCAACGGCAAAATCAACCGTAAGGACTTCGGTCTGGCTTGGAGTGCAGTAACCGAAGCAGGTGGTGTGGTTGTAGGTGACGAAGTAAAACTGATCGCGAACGTTCAGGTCGTGAAGCAATAATATTAATAAACCGTTCCTCTTACGAAAGCGTGGATATTTTTATCCGCGCTTTTTTTTGTTTCCAGGCTGTTCATTCATAGATTTCAAGCCGCATTGGGTAAAATTCCGAAATACCTGCTTATAAGGGCAAAATGGTATTTTATCGTCCAGATAATTATTACTTCCGGCTAAACACGCAGTTACATTGATCATTGAAACACGCGCCTATGCCCGTGCGGGGCTTTTAGGCAATCCTTCTGATGGCTTTTTCGGTAAAACGATTTCCATATCTGTAAGAAACTTCGGAGCGTCCATCTCGCTTTACGAGTCGCCGGAGCTTCATATCGAGCCGCAGCCGCAGGATCTGAACACATTCCGCAGCATCTTCCATCTGCGCGACTCGGTGAATATGCTGGGTTATAATGGCGGGATTCCGCTCATCAAGGCCGGGATTAAAAAGTTCGGGGACTATTGCGAAGAGAACAACATCAGGCTGCCCAACAAGAATTTCACGGTCCGTTACCGCTCTTCGATCCCGCGCCAGGTAGGTATGTCAGGTTCGAGTGCGATTATCGTCGCATTGTTCCGAGCGCTGATGCAGTTTTACAAAGTCGAAATCCCCCTCGAAATATTGCCTCAACTGGTGATGGTGACCGAAACAGAGGAGCTCGGCATTACCGCCGGCTTGCAGGATCGCGTGATCCAGTGCTACGAAGGCTGTGTGTATATGGATTTTGATAAAACTATGATCCAAACCCAAGGCCACGGTCGCTACGAGCGCATTAACCCTGAGCTCCTGCCAAAACTGTATGTGGCTTATAATACCAACCTCAGCAAAGTCTCAGGAAAGGTGCATAACGATGTACGAGCGCGCTACGACCGGGGAGAGCAAGACGTGATCGACGTCCTCAGCCAGATTGCCCAAAAAGCCGAAGATGGCCGTACCGCATTGCTGGAAGGCCGCTCCGACGATCTGCATTCGCTGATGAACGAGAATTTCGACCTGCGCTGCAAGATTTATAATGTCCCTGAATCCAATAAAAAGCTGATCAACGCGGCACGTGCCTGCGGCGCATCCGCTAAATTTGCCGGTTCCGGCGGTACCATCATCGGCATTTACAAGGACGATGATATGCTGAACCAGCTATTTGTGCAGTTGAAGAAATTCAACGCGCGGGTGATCAGGCCGTTTGTCGTGTAGTGGCCTTAGGCTATAAGCTCTAAGCTATAAGCCGTTGGCTAAAAATCTGGTTTCCTGCGGAGAGTCCTGGCATTGAAACAGAACCTATTTTATCAAATATTCAAACTGATTGTTTACAGCATATAGCTTGAAGCTTAAAACTTAGAGCCTATCGCTTAAAGCCTTTTACCTATGATTCGTAAAGCCGTTATACCTGCTGCCGGACTTGGAACCCGGTTCCTTCCCGCAACCAAATCGATGCCGAAGGAAATGCTCCCGATTATCGACATTCCTACCATTCAATATGTAGTGCAGGAAGCAGTGGATTCTGGCATTGAAGACATTCTGATTATTTCCGGAAAAGGCAAGCGTGCCATTGAGGACCACTTCGACCGAAACGTAGAGCTGGAAAGCCGCCTGGAAGAAAAGGAAGACTTGCTCTGGTTCAATGAAATGCGCCGTCTGGCGGATATGGCCAATGTGCATTTCGTGCGCCAGAAAGAGGCGAATGGCCTTGGCGATGCGATTTACTATGCGCGTCATCACGTAGGTAACGAGCCATTTGCAGTACTGTTAGGCGATACCATCATGGATTCGGTGATCCCGGTAACGCAGCAGTTGATGGATACTTACGAACAATACGGCGGCTCGGTGATCGCGGTGGAAGAAGTGCCAGCCAATAAAGTAAACCGCTACGGCATCGTCGGTGGAAACTCGCTAAGCGACTCGATTATGGAACTGAGCACGCTGGTGGAAAAACCTGCGATCGACAAAGCGCCTTCCAACCTCGCCATTGCCGGCCGTTACGTGCTGACGCCTGAGATTTTCAACACGATCGAGCAAACTCCAAAAGGTAAAAACAACGAAATACAGCTCACCGACTCACTGTTGCTCCTTTTGAAACGCGAGAATATCTTTGCACACCATATCGAAGGCAAGCGCCACGATATCGGCGATAAGTTGGATTACCTCAAAACAACCGTCGAGTTTGCATTGAAAAGAAAGGAGTTTGCCGAACCATTCCGGAAATTCCTGGTTGATATTCTAAACAAATAAGCATTTAAAAAGCCATAACCATGCCCAAACAAGTCATCGTCAGCGGAGCCACCGGAAACCTTGGTAAGGATGTTGTCAAAAAACTCACAGCGCTTGGTTATGGCTTGCATATTAATGTCCGCGAAGGCAAAACCGACGCCTATGCCGACAATGCAAATGTTTCTAACTACCTCGCCGACCTTGCCCATGTAGAACAAGCCGAGCTATTCGTAGCCGAAGCCATTACCAACGCGGGTAAAATTGAGGCCGGCGTATTGCTCGCAGGCGGTTTCGCAATGGCCAAACTGACCGACACCAGCGATGCCGACATCGAGCAAATGCTGACGATGAATTTCAAAACGGCATTCCACATCGTGAAGCCATTAATGAAGCATTTCGAAGCGAATGGAGGCGGACAGTTTATCTTCATAGGCGCGCGCCCGGCGCTCGTGCCCGAGGCGGGTACGGGAAGTTTTGCCTACACCCTTGCCAAGACGCTGATTTTCCAAATGGCTGATTTAATTAATGCAGAAGGAAAATCGAAGAATATCACTGCAACGGTGATCGTCCCCAGCATTATCGACACGCCCGACAACCGGGCGGCGATGCCTAATTCGGATTTCAGCAAATGGATCCCCGCCACAGATATGGCCGAGGGTATTGCATTTGTTTTAAGTGATACAGGGAAAAAATTGCGTCAGACGGTTTTGAAGCTTTATAATGAAGCTTGACTGAGTCGGCAGTCGGCTATCGGCTGTCAAACCTCTCTTGACAATACCTGACCACACCTGACCTAATGGCACCTAGGCGGTCGATGGTCGGCGGTCCCCATTAACTTTCCAGCACCGCAATTTTCACCTGCGAAATCGAGCTGCGCTGCTTTTTGAGCACGGTAAACTCGTAATGTTTCGTTTTGAGCTTCTCGCCTACCGCCGGAATCCGTCCGAACTTCCAGATCAGATAACCAGCCAACGTTTCATAGTCGGGGCGTTTGGTAATGTCGTGGGGCAACCGCTCGTTCAAATCCACGATGGAGGCCGCACCCTGGACAGTGTAAGTGTTATCCGCTTCGTTTTTAACGATCGGCAATTCATTATCATATTCATCCTGAATCTCGCCTACAAGCTCTTCCAATATATCCTCCATCGTCACAATGCCATCCACCCCGCCATATTCGTCGACGATGACGGCCATTTGCTGGCGGCTCACCTGAAACTCACGCAACAATGCCCCTATGGGTTTCGAGCCGTGAACCGTTGCAATAGGCCGGATCAGCTCGCGGAGAACAATCTCCTTGCCTTGCCGCATTTTGAGCAATAAGTCTTTCAAATGCAAAACACCGATTACCTGGTCCAGTGTATCTTCATAAACCGGCATTCTGGAATAACCTTCTTCTATCACTTTTTCAAGCTTAACATCTGTGAAGTCGTTCACGTCGATGCCCACAACTTGCGGCCGTGGGATCATGATTTGCCTTGCTACGCGTTCCGAAAAGTCGAATGCATTCTTGATCAGGTCGTAATCTGCCGCCTCGATCATACCGCTTTCCTTCTGCTGCTGCACCAGATAGCGCAATTCATCACTACTATGTACCTCGCTGCCATGCGACGGCGTAATGCCCACACCTTTCAGTATCACATTCGCAATGCCGTTCAGGAGCCATACTACCGGACGGAAGATCAGAAAGAAGCCATGCAGCGGATAGGACAATGCCAATGTGGTCGATTCCGGCCGCTGGATAGCGATGGATTTTGGGGCAAGCTCGCCAAATACAATATGCAGCACTGTGATAATCGCAAATGCAGTAGGTAATGCAATATGGTGCGCCAGTTCCGGATCGATCGAAAGCCCCACCAGCTCCATTGCGCCAATGATCATTTTCGAAACGACCGGCTCCCCTATCCAACCCAGCCCAAGACTCGCGAGCGTGATACCAAACTGAGTAGCAGCCAGATAGCCGTCAAGATTGGAGACAATTTGCTTGGAAAGAATGGCCATCCGATTCCCTTCCTGGGCCTTCTGTTCGAGCTGTGAAGCGCGGATCTTGACGATTGCAAACTCGGCAGCGACAAAAAAACCATTAAGCAGAACGAGCACAAGGGTAATGATAACCTGTAAAACCATGGAGGCCGGTGAATCCGTTTTTGAAGTGAAAATGCGTTTTAAAGCTGCATTTTAACAAAAAATCAGACCATTGGGAAACTGCGACGTTCATTAATGCATTTCCGGTTACGCGTTACCACCCCGAATTTTCGTAAATTGAATCCCTATGAAAAGTGGTCATGCCGATTTACCTCTGCATTACGGGAAAGTTCCTGTCTGGCTCGCGCAACGTATGAGCGCGCTGGGCGGCGCCATCGTGGAGGCGATTGTAATGGAGTATGGACGCGATGCATTGCTGCAAAAAATGAGCGACCCGTTCTGGTTTCAGTCGCTGGGTTGCGTACTGGGAATGGACTGGCATTCGTCGGGCATTACCACATCGGTAATGGGTGCTTTGAAGCAATCTGTGAACCGCCGGTCGTCGGAGCTGGGCATTTACATTTGCGGGGGTCGGGGCAAATATTCGCGGCAAACGCCCGCGGAATTGATGGCCATCGCGGATAAGACGGGACTGGATGGTAATCTGCTCGTGCATCACAGCAAACTCTCAGCCAAAGTTGATAACACCGCCATTCAGGATGGGTTCCAATTGTATCTGCATTCATTTGTCCTTTCCAAAGAAGGCAACTGGGCCGTGATACAGCAAGGCATGAACACCGACGACCGCCTTGCACGTCGTTACCACTGGCATTCTCCAAGTATCCAGTCATTCATTGAAGAGCCTCATACATTCATTTATGGGCAAAATCAGGGCAGTATCCTCAACCTGACCGCCAAAGACGCTGCTCCAACCCGTTCGGGCATTCTGGACCTTACCAAAGAAAATCCCGATAGAATCATGCGGGAAGTTTCGAAACTGGTCATGCCCGATCACCACGATGTCCGAGCAGAAGATGTGAACCTGAAAAGGCTCGGAGCCGTACTCGCATTGGCGCACGACAACCCTGTGGACAATATGGAATCGCTCCTTATGCTCGAAGGCGTAGGCCCGCGCACGATCCAATCGCTCACGCTCGTGAGCGAGATCATCCACGGCACACCGTCTCGCTTCAGCGATCCCGCCCGCTTCTCCTTTGCACACGGCGGCAAGGATGGCCATCCGTTTCCCGTGCCCATTACCGTGTACGACGAATCCATTTTGACGCTCGACCGGGCCATTCAACTCGCGAAAATGGGTGATAAGGATAAATCCGACGCCTTGAAAAACCTCTCCAAAGTGTCGGCACAACTCGAAAAGGATTTCCAGCCCAATAACCGATTCAACGACATCGTCCAGCACGAACGCGACACTTCCTGGAAGTACGAAGGCCGGACAGTGCAAGGCAAAGCGAAAAAACCGAAAGGCTGGGACGGGCAGTTGGAGTTGTTTTGAGGTGAGGTTTTGATTTACTAATTTAGAATAGCCTCTGTAACTGAACATCAAGTACAATAAGCAATACCCAAGCTATGATACTCCGTTCCACATCTTCGGTTCTGCCCCGCACGCTGGATGAATTCATCCTGTGGGAGCCTGTCGATGGATTCAAATATGAATGGAACGACGGCAAAATCATCAGATTCGGGAAAGTGAAGAAAAAACACCTCTTCATTATCAGAAGGCTCCAACAGTTATTCTTCGGTACCGCTACTTTTTCCAAAGGCGGAGCGCTGATCATGGGGCAGGACGTCATGCTCAGCGGCATTCAAATGCGCCGGCCGGACCTCGCCTTTTTCTCCGGCGACCAAATCGACGTGTCTGCCACATCCGACGAAGAACCCATCCCTGAATTTCTCATCGAAGTCATCTCACCTACCGACGACGCCGAGAAGGTTGAAGAAAAGTTGGTGGAATACTTTACCTCATCCGTCAAGGTCGTATGGCACATTTATCCCGACAATGAAGTCGTGTATATTTACACTTCCCGAAAAAATGTCAAAATCTGCACAGAACATGACATTTGCTCTGCATATCCGGTGATGCAGGATTTCGAAATTTCGGCGCGTGAACTGCTGACGACCCATATTGCCAAATAAATCACCTTTCCAAGGTTTATCTGCATTCTTTCCAGGCAGTAAAAGCAATTATTAGCTCCATTTTTAATTCCTTTGTACCCGGTTCATGACGGAACCCGAACAATCCTGCATTAAGCAACGTCCTCAATGATCTCCAAAAAACATCTCAAAACATCTCTAACCCTGATGGCGGCTACGACGGTGGCGGTAGTGTCGTGTATGAAAATCGCCCCGATGTCGTCCGGGCCAATCGTCAAAACGAACAGCACCAAAGTAATCGTCAAAGAAGACGCCGCTACTGGTAAGACGAGAGCCAAAGAAATCCGTGAAAAGACGGTTGTTAAGCTGGCCGACGGGTTGAAACTCGACCTTTGGGCATCCGATTCGCTGGCGCCGGATCCGGTAGCGATTGCGATGGACGACGCCGGAAGGGTGTACCTCAACCGGACCAATCGCCAGAAGAACTCCGAATTCGATATCCGCGGGCACCGCAACTGGATCACCGAATCCATTGCATTACAGACAGTCGAAGATCGCCGCAAGTTCCTGCACAAGACATTTGCTCCTGAAAAAAGCAAGGAAAACAACTGGCTGAAAGACCTCAACGGCGACGGCTCACACGACTGGAAAGACCTCGCGGTAGAAAAAGACGAGGTTTGGCGCATTGAGGACACCGACAATGACGGCATTGCCGACGTGTCGATGCGTATCCTAGACGATTTCTTCGACGAAGTTTCCGACGTAGCGGGTGGCTTGCTTGTCCGTGCGAAAGATATTTTCGTAACGATCGCACCGGATGTGTGGCGTTTGAGAGACACGAATGGAGACGGCGTGCTGGACGAAAAAACGTCGATCAGCCATGGCTATGGTGTGCACATCGGTTTCAGCGGGCACGGAATGTCCAACCCGATTGAAGGTCCCGATGGCAAGATTTACTGGAATATCGGGGACATCGGCGCCAATATCACTACGGACGATGGCGTGAAGCACGAGCACCCTAACTCGGGTATCATCGCCCGCTCCAACCCGGATGGCAGCGATTTTGAAATCTTCGCGCACGGATTGCGTAACACGCACGAGTTTGTATTTGACGAATATGGTAACCTCATCAGCTCCGACAACGACGGCGACCACCCCGGCGAAAGCGAGCGTCTGGTGCACGTGGTAGAAGGCTCGGATGCAGGCTGGCGCTCCAACTGGCAATACGGTAAGTATACCGACCCGAAAAACAACAGCTACAAAGTGTGGATGGACGAAAAGTTGTTCAAACCACGCTGGGACGGTCAGGCGGCATATATCATTCCTCCTATTCAAAACTACCACAACGGCCCTACCGGTATGCAATACAACCCGGGAACAGCATTGGGTAAGGAATGGAAAAACAAGTTCTTCCTGGTTGAATTCGTGGGTAACCCTGCTCGTTCGCCGATCTGGTCATTTGGTTTGAAACCAAAAGGCGCTTCATTCGTGCTGGATGGCGAGAAGAACATTCTGACGGGCATCCTGCCAACCGGTATCCGTTTCGGTCCGGATGGTGCATTATACGTGGCCGACTGGATCAACGGTTGGGATACCAAAAACTACGGCCGCGTGTGGAAACTCGACGTTACCGACGAGAAAAACGACCTGAAAGCGGTCCGTACGGAAACAAAACGGTTGATGCAATTGGATTATACCAAACAATCCGACGAGGCATTGCTGCCGCTGCTTTCTTATGAAGACATGCGCATCCGGCAAAAAGCACAGTTCGAACTCGCTTCAAGAGGCGCGAAAGGCGCTGCGGTGTTGAGCAAAGCCATTGAACAAAAAGGCAGCCAGTTTGGCCGCATTCATGGTATCTGGGGAATGGGCCAGCTGGCGCGCCAGGATAAGTCGTATGCCAATGTGCTGATGACTTTGTTGAAGGATTCCGACGAAGAAATTACGGTACAAGCCGCAAAGGTACTGGGCGATGCTAAAATTGCAGAAGCCGGGCCGATGCTGATCCCGATGCTGGCGAGTAAAAATCCGCGTGTACAGTTCTTCGCGGCACAGGCACTTGGTCGAATCAAGGACAAGAATGCCGTGCAGCCATTGATCGACATGGTGAAAGCGAATAATGATCAGGACGTTTACATCCGTCATGCGGGTGTGCTGGCGCTCTCGCGCATAGGCGAGGTGGCGCCGATTGCCGCATTGGCCAGCAGCCCCGAAAAATCGTTGCGCATTGCGGGGGTACTCGTGCTGCGCCGCATGAAAAATGAGCAAATCAGCGCATTCCTGAAAGACAAGGACGAATACATTGTAACAGAAGCTGCCCGCGGTATCAACGACGACCTTTCCATTCCTGAGGCACTGCCTGCATTGGCCGCCGTGCTGAACGAGAAAGGATTCACTTCGGAACCATTGCTGCGCCGTGCGATCAACGCGGCCCTGCGCGTAGGCGGCGATGCGCAATTGAACGACCTCATCGCATTTGCGAAACGGAAAGATATTGATAAAGCAATGCGTGCAGAGGCACTGGCAACGCTCGGAACCTGGGCAAGCCCATCGGTAACCGACCGCGTAGATGGCCGTTACCGTGGCCCGATGGAGCGCGATCCGGCTGGCGTGAAAGCGAAAATCAAGCCGGTAGTGGCTGATCTCTTGCAGGAAAGCGAGCCCGCAATCCTGATCGCGACCGCGCAAATGCTGACCAACCTCAATGTGAGCGATAACAATGCTGCATTAGCGAAAATCCTGAACGACAGCAACGATCCGAAAGTGCGCGCGGCAATGCTCGTAGCGTTGAACGAGCTGAAATATACGGACATGGAAACGGTCATGAAAAAAGGTATGAGCGACTCGGATGCAGATGTTCGTACCGCAGCTTTGGGCATGGTTGGAAGCGTGAATATGTCGAAAGAGGCACTGGCGGATATTTCCAACACCATTTTCGAAAAAGGGAGCGTCCGTGAGCAACAACAAATCCTGAAAGTACTGGGGAGCCTGCCCGTTGCTAAAACAGAGACCATCCTTACCGGTCTGATCAGTAAAATGGCCGATAACAAGTTGCCGAATAACCTGCTCCTCGACCTCGGTGAGGCAGTTGATTCTACCAAATCCAGCACGCTGATCGCCAAAATAGCACCGCTGCGCAAGCAAGGCAACACCGCGGCCGACTACCAGGATGCATTGTTTGGAGGAAACGCCCAGGCTGGCCGTCGTTATTTCATGACCAGTTCGGCTGCTGAATGCGTACGCTGCCACTCGATCGGTGGTCAGGGCGGCGAAGTAGGTCCTAACCTTTCGAACATCGGGAATGTTCTCTCACGTGAGCAAATCCTCCAAGCGCTTATTGAACCAAGCGCACGCCTTTCACCGGGCTTCGGTATGGTAATGCTCACGTTGAAAGACGGCACTTCCGCCGCCGGTATCCTGGCACAGGAAAACGAGCATGAACTGGTACTGAAAACCTCGGAAGCCGAACCGCTAAAAATCGCGACTTCGCGCATTGCGAAGCGCGAAAACGTACCTTCGAGCATGCCTCCGATGGGTAACATCATGTCGAAAAGAGAGATCCGCGACGTGGTGGAGTTCCTTTCGAATTTGAAGAAGTAACCTCAAAATACCTTACAAACACAAAACCCCGGGATTTTAGGATTCCGGGGTTTATTTTTACGCACATATTATTCATCTTGCACAGGCACGATTTTAACTCATCGACACAAAAAATTTGAATGGAACTCGACAAAAAGGATGCGGAAGTTGTAAGCAGGGCGATTCAATCCTGGGAGGATGAGGCGCGCATTTCGAAGGAACTCGCGACGGAACTTCGGGGCAGTTACAGTGTGAGAAATGCAAATGTGGATGCTATCGCTATTTACGCATTGATTTCTGCCGTCTCCTGCGGGTTGCTGGCATTTGGCGCATTGGTACTGGATGAAAAATGGATCGAGCTGCTGCGCAAGCGCTGGGGGTTTTCGGAGAATATCGTCGGCATACTTTTCACTTTCCTTGCAGGCCTTTTTGTGTACCTCGCCAAACGGCGCATGGATAGTTCCAAAGGTGCGAAGGCGAGCAACGAAGTTTACAATATTGCCATTATCCTGACGGTCGCGATCGCGATCACTTACTGGACGCGTGGCTTGCTCGATGGTCCCGGCAACTATGCATTACCCTTGTTATTTGCAGCATTGGCTTATGCGGGCGTCGCCGTTTTTCTGCGATCGACTTTGCTTTGGGTCACGGCTATTATCGCGCTCGCGGGCTGGTGGGGCGCGCAGACGCATTACTGGTCAGGTGGTAGTTTCCGGTTCCTCGGTATGAATTACCCGTTGCGTATGACGGTTTTCGGGCTGGTGATCTGGGGAGCTTCTTTTGTAATCGGACAAATTCGCTCGTTGGCTTTTTTGAAGGACGTTACTTACACGGTTGGGCTACTCCTCTTTCTGGTAGCCGGCTGGACGCTTTCCATTTTTGGCAATTATGCCGATTACGAGGGCTGGAAGGCGCTCAAACAAAGCCATTTCTGGTTCTGGGCGCTGAGCTTCACACTCGTACTCGCGGGAATGCTCTATTACGCATTTCAATACAAGCAGGAAACATTACGCGACTTGTGCCTGGTTTTCTTCCTGCTCAATATTTATACCCGCTATTTCGAATATTTCTGGGATCGCACCAATGCAGGGATTTTCTTTGCATTACTGGCGTTATCCTTTTGGTTTGTGGCCAAAAAAGCCGAACAATGGCGTGGCAAAACCGCCGATTAACCCATTTATTTTTAAACAATATCATGAGCAATATCAGACCCATCCGTGGCGAAGAACTGGACATTATTCACTTCCTGCTTGAAAAACTGAACCTGGATCCGATCGATTTCCCGGTGAATGAAATGGTGGATGAATATGAAGGGGGAAAAATGGGCAGCATCAGCCTCGGGGGCAATGTGAATGGATATGCCGGAGACCTCATTCAAGCTGAATATGTCGATATCGACGATACGCCGGTAGTGATTACATTAACCCAGGACACCGACGGCCAGCTTCTCGACCTCGATTTCTGGAAAGTGGATTTTACCAAACTCTTGGAATACCCAACTCCTGATAAGCTCATATTCGGCAAAACGCCCGAAGAATGAGCTGTTAATTCTCTTCGTAATCCAGCTCTTTCCCGTAGGTCTCTTCCATTCGCCACAGCGAAAGCAATGCCAACGAGAAGCACAATGCACCGACGATCGCGCCGGAATGCAATACGCCCGAATCCTTTTTCAGGAATTGGAATAACGGGAGCGTCAGCAGCACCGTAGCGCGCACGTTGTTGGCCACCGAAGTGGTTACCGTCGCGCGAAGGTTGGTACCGAATTGCTCGGCTGTGGTGGTAAGGAACATGGCAATGTAGCCAATTGAGAAACCGAGCCACACGTAACAAATGTAGAGCGTAGTGGCATTGTTGATACCACCCGATAGCAGCCAGGCTACGCCGGCGAGCGTCATGAGCATCATCAGCAAAATGGCTTTCCTGCGCGAATGCAGCCATTGGCTCAGGATTCCGCTGAAAAAGTCGCCCGTAACAACGCCTATGTACGTGTAGAGCACGCACGTACCCGCCTGCACTTCCTCCGCAATGCCCAATGCTTTCGCGAACTCGTTACCGAATGTGGAATAAATACCAATCACCATGTAGGTCGGCAAGCCAATGCCCATGCAGCGCATATACCGTACAAAACGCGACCAGCTCGTGAAGATCGTCCACCAGGGCACGGGTTTCGATCCCCGTTTTTCAAGACTTTTATTAAACACAATGGATTCCAGCACATTCACGCGCAGGATCAGTAATATCAAGCCCATGCCGCCGCCGATGAAATAGGCCATGCGCCAGTCGGTGAGCTTCACCGCGAAGAAGGCCGCAATGGCACCGGCGAGGCCCACACTGGCCACTACCGAGGCTCCATAACCGCGCAGTTCTTTGGGCAAAATTTCGGCGATCAGCGTAATACCGGCACCCAATTCTCCGGCGAGACCAAAACCGGCGATAAACCGCAGGATCGAATAGATTTCAACATTCTGTGTGAATCCGCAGGCGATATTTGCGAGCGAATAGGTCAATATCGAGCCGAAAAGGACGGAGCGACGACCTAGCTTGTCCCCTAGAATCCCCCATAAAAAACCGCCGATGAGCAACCCGGCCTGCTGCCAGTTGTAAATATTGGCGCCGATCTGCGAAATTTCCTCTTCCGAAAGCCCCAGGTCTTTCAGGCTCGGTACGCGCACGATATTGAAAAGCAGCAAGTCATACACATCCACGAAATAGCCCAGCGAGGCTACGATAACGGGTAATGTAAAAACGGCACTGAGCTTGGGCTGAACAGGAGTGACGGCGGTCATAAGGGTGTTTTCGTTTATTCTTCAAAAGGCTTGCGGCGCATTGATTTAACGGCGGCCGTGCGCTGCTTGGCTTTCAATCTTTCGAGCTTGGAAGCCAATGTAGGTTTGGTAGCTTTCCGGTCTTTCTCCACCGTAAGCGCCTGACGGATAAGCCGGTCGAATTTCTCGACGACCTTTTCCTTGTTGGCCAGTTGAGAACGCTCGGTTTGGTGGTATAATACGAGCACTTTACCGTTCGTTAATCGGTTGGATAATTTTTCGGTCAGCTTTTGCTTGTCCTCGCCGGTCAGGAATTGCGAATTCGGAATATCAAAACGCAGTTCTACCTTTGTTTCGACCTTATTCACATTTTGCCCTCCCTTACCACCGCTCCGGGCTGTCTGAAAGACGAGTTCGGGATGCAGGATTTCAGGATCAATCATTTGAAATACAAGTTTTGTTAACACGTGTTAATGTCCGGCGGGAACATTAAACCAGAATCTAAAAGTAACGTCCAAGAATCGATTTTTAAACAACAGGAAAACAATTAACACATAAAGCAATGGGCACCATGCGTACACTAAGAATAATCGGCCTGTTCATTTTCATGTTCATCGGAGTTTCAGTGTCCAATAAAACCGAGGCACAACCCGGTTTCAGGATTACATTCGAAACTTTTTACGACGAGCTTGCCCCTTACGGCCGCTGGATGCGTAATCCGCAGTATGGTTCCGTCTGGATCCCCGACGTTCCCCGTGGGTTCCAGCCCTACTCCACCGCTGGTTACTGGGAGCAAACAGAATACGGAAATACCTGGGTTTCGGAATATGACTGGGGCTGGGCGCCGTTCCACTACGGTCGCTGGTCGTATGACGACTATTACGGTTGGTTTTGGGTACCCGATTACGAATGGGGCCCTGCGTGGGTAAACTGGCGCTCGGGTGGCGGCTATTATGGCTGGGCACCGCTGGGGCCCGGGGTGAATATCAATGTGTCTATTAATATTCCGTCGTTCTGGTGGGTGTTTGTACCGCAGCGTTATGTACTAAGCCCAAGCTGGCATTCGTACTGCGCTCCGCAACGCCGCGTATCGCACTACTATAATAATACGGTTGTCATCAACAACTATTACCGCAGCAACAACCGCACGTATGTATACGGCCCGCGCCGCGACGAGATCGAGCGTATCACCCGCAGAAGCGTACCTATCCGTACGATCGACGCCAGCCCGAGAGGCCGCGGACGGGTGATCATCGCCGACCGCGGAAACGGCCGCTACGATTACGGCACCCGTGACAATGGCCGCATCGACCGGAGCAACCGCAACGACGATAACCGCATTGAGCCGGGTGATAATTCGAGACGTGGCCCGCGTAATCCATACGAAGAGCGTAACGGCCGTTTTGAGCGTAACCGCGAATCGAATGACAACCGCAACGACCGTTACGAAACGCCGAATCCGGGCCGCAACGATCGCTATGAAGCGCCTAACCGCTCCGACCGCAATCGCGACTATGGCAATCCGGGCAATAGCCCCGACCGCAACCGTGACTACGGCAATCCGGGCAATAACTCCGAACGTAACCGCGACTTCGGCAACCGTCAGGAACGCGTGGAGCGCCCGAATATTGAACGCCCGGAAAGACAGGAACGCAGCAACCGCTCATATGAGCCCGCACCGCGGGTAGAACGCCAGGAAAGAAGTGCTCCGGAACCCCGCAGCAACGACCGCGGCAACCGTGGGGGCGACAATGGCGGGGGTAACCGCGGCGGGGGTGACAATGGCAACCACGGTGGTGGTTCCAGCGAACGCAGCGGCAGAGGGCCGAGATAATTTCAACCCTTAACATAAAAACAACCCGGCGGGATAGTAGTATTTTCCGTCGGGTTGTTTTTGTTTATGAAGACTTTCGATTTGCGCTTCGAAAACAGATAAAAATGTTACTTTTAGCCTGATCCCCAACCCACGGCATTGAATGGAAATACAATTTGACATTGAGTTCAAGGAGAGTGCACCCAAGTACATGCAGATTATCAAGTCGCTGTTACAGGCGATTAGTAAAGGAAAGCTGAAACGAGGCGATAAGATCCCTTCCATTAACCAGTTAAGTGAGGAATACCTGCTTTCCCGCGATACCGTCGAAAAGGCTTACAAGCACCTCATTAAGGACGGCGTACTGATTTCAGTTCGCGGAAAAGGTTACTTCATCAACCGCGTCGATATCGAAACATCGCTTCGGATCCTGCTGGTTTTCAACAAAATAAGCAACTATAAGAAACAGGTTTACAATGCATTTGTGGAGAATATCGGCCCCAATGTGAACGTCGACCTGCATATTCACCACTCGAATACCAATATTTTCAAAAACCTGATCAAGAACAGCCTGGGTGAGTACGACTACTACGTGATCATGCCGCATTTCTATGAAGAGATGGATGAGGCGATCGAGACGCTGAAAATGATCCCGCCGGAGAAACTGATTTTGCTTGACAAGGACATTGAATTCACCACTAAAAAGCATTCAGCCGTTTACCAGAATTTCGAGAAGGATATTGTACACGCGCTGAACGAGGCGGTGGACTTGCTGAAAGTTTACAAAAAGCTGGTCCTCATTTTCCCGACGATGATCCGCTACCCGAAGGAAATCCTCAAAGGCTTCCGCATTTTTTGCATTCAGCACGAGTTTGAGCACGAAATCATGTATGATTTTCATGAAAACAGCACGGCGGTGGAGGATACGGCTTATGTAGTGATTGAGGAAAACGACCTGGTAAACCTCATTAAGCAATGCAAACAGCAGCAGCTCGTCGTGGGTAAAGATGTGGGGATTATCTCCTACAATGAGACGCCGCTGAAAGAGATCCTGCTCGACGGCATTACCACCATTTCCACCGACCATGAGGAAATGGGTAAAACCGCGGCAGAGATTATCAAGGAAGGAAAAAGGGCGCTGGTCAAAAACCCATTCACATTGATCCGACGGAAATCGCTTTGATATAACCGCAAGTAAAAAGTCCGGGAACAAAATGCTCCCGGACTTTTATCCAATACAATTACTCAACATTTTTTATCTATAAACCTGTCGCTACGGTCAGTTTGCCGCGTTCGTTCAGCAATTCGTTGCGGACACCGAGGTGACGGTACAAACCGATCGGGTCGAGTGAGCCGCCGCTCAGGCGCATGGCCTCGCGTACGAGCGGGCGCACGTCGGTGCGGAATGCGTTTTGCAGTATTTGCTGGGCCAGTACTACGTCGTTATCGTTGCGGGCTTGTTCCAGTTTCTTTCTGTCGACGAGCAATGCCTGGGCCTGCGCGATCAGGATCGCTTCTACCGATTGCAGTAAGTCTTCCAGCGGGTCTTTCACATTGTGGCTTGCGTCGATCATCCACGCGTAAGTGTCGGCAGCCCGGTTAGCGCGTTTCATACCTTCTACGAGTTCCACGAAAATGAGGAACAGCTGGTAAGGGCGGATAGCGCCTACCGTTAGATCATCATCACCGTACTTTGAATCATTGAAATGGAAACCTGCCAACCGTCCTTCCATCATCAATGTCGCTACGATCTGCTCGATGTTTGCATTCGGCAAATGGTGTCCCAAATCGACAAGTACATCCGCTTTCGGGCCGAGTTTCTGGCAGAAAAGCAGCGAGCTGCCCCAATCCTGGATCACCGTGGAATAGAAATTAGGCTCGTAGGCTTTGTATTCCACATAAACCTTCCAGTCGTCCGGCAACGCGGCGTAGATTTCCTGTAAGGATTCGAGCGTGTTCTGGAATGCTTTTACAAAGTTCGATTGGCCGGGGAAGCAGGAACCATCCGACAGCCAGATCGACAATGCTTTCGAGCCGAGGTTCTCGCCATGTTTGATCACTTCAATATTATGCTCCACCGCCTGCTTGCGCACTTTCGCGTCCACGTGCGAGAGCGAGCCGAATTTGTACGAAAGTTCCTGATCCTTCTGGTCCTGGAATGTATTGGAGTTAACTGCGTCGAATTTCAGGTCCAGCGACGTCGCCAGATCGATGATCGGCTGTGCCTGGCCGGGAATATCCCAGGGAATGTGCAACGAAATGGAGCCGCTCGAACGGTTCAACGCGTGCAGCAAGCCCACGTCTTCGATTTTTTCTTCCAGTGAACGAGGCTCTCCTACGCCCGAGAAACGTCCGAAACGCGTGCCGCCGGTGCCCAATGCCCAGCTCGGAATCGCCACCTGGAATGCTTCCAGCGACTTTACAATGTCCTTTGCATGGATGCCCTGCTCGCCCAGCTGCTCTTGCAGGAAGATAAACTGGTTGTTATGCCGCGAAAACAGGCTGTCGTTATGCTGGTCGATCTGAAATTGTTCAATTTTCATCTGGATAGAATTAAAAAGACTTGGCAAGTCGTAACAACCCACCAAGTCTGATTTAACATATTTTGATCATTAGCGAAGGAATGCCGCTGGAACGCCGCCGTCGACGTTGATTACGTTTCCGGTGCTCTTGTTGAGCAAGCCGCTCACGAAAATATACACGCCGTTTGCAATGTCGTCCGTGTGGATTTCCGCATTCAGTACGGTTCTTTTCGCATAGTAGGCAGGCAGTTCTTCTACTTTAATGCCATATGCTTTCGCACGTCCGGCAGCCCAGCCGCTCTCCCAGATTTTGCTTCCGGCGATTACCGCGTCGGGGTTCACCACGTTGACGCGGATCTTGTCGGGGCCGAGTTCCGCAGCCAACAAGCGCGACATATGCTGCTGAGCAGCTTTGGCCGTTCCGTAAGCCACATTGTTCGGACCTGAAACGATACCATTCTTACTTGCGATGTTGATAATATCGCCACCCAGGCCTTGCTGGCGCATAATAGCAACCGACTCCTGCGATACCAGGAACTGGCCTTTCACTAATACATCCTGCAAAATATCCCAATCTTTGATGGTCGTGTCGGCCAGTGGTTTCGAGATCGACAAACCTGCGCAGTTTACCACGATATCCAAACCACCGTATTTCAATTTGGTAGCATGCAATGCCGCTTTGATCGCCTCGTCGTCGAGTACGTTCGCTACGGTTGTGTCGGAAAAGTCTTTGCCGAATTTCGCATCGAATTCCGCTTTGGTTTCTGCCAACGCTTTTTCATCGATATCCGAAATCACCACGCAAGCACCTTCCTGCAACAGTTTCTGGGCGATTGCCTTACCGATTCCCCCCGAGCCGCCGGTTACGAATGCCACTTTGCGGGATACCGATTTTTCTTTGGGCATACGCTGCAATTTCGCTTCTTCCAGCAACCAGTATTCGATGTCGAACGCTTCCTGCTCTGGCAGTGAAACGTAAGAAGAGATCGCCTCGGCACCTTTCATTACATTAATGGCATTGATATAAAACTCGGCCGCAACGCGTGCAGTCTGCTTGTCTTTCGCGAATGAGAACATACCCACGCCTGGCAAGAGGATGATTACCGGGTTCGGGTCACGCACTGCGGGGCTGTTGGAGTGCTTGCAGCGTTCGTAGTAAGCAATGTAATCCGCACGGTAAGCTTCGAATTGCGGACGGATATGTTCGAGGATTTCGGCGTCGGCCGCTTCCAGCTTTTCGAATGGCAGGTCGAGTACCAACGGACGGATTTTCGTGCGCAGGAAGTGGTCGGGGCAGCTGGTACCGAGTGGCGCCAGTTTGTCCAGGTCATTACTTGCGATGAACTCCAATACACGCTCATCATCGGTAAAGTGGCCGATCATAGCCTGCTGCTCGGAAGCCAGTCCGCGCAAATAAGGCGCCAGTTTGCCCGCGATAGAAGCGCGGCGCTCTTTCGGCTCGCTTTCCAGGCGTGCACCACCAAAAACCGGGCGCTTTTTGCCATAGTTTTCAGCCAGGTATTCCGACGCTCTTTCAATCGTATCAAGCGTGTTGATATAAGATTCGTATGCAGTATCGCCCCAGGTGAACAGTCCGTGACCGCCCAAAACGATACCGCGAATGCCCGGGTTGTTATTCAATGCCTGTTCCAGTTGCAGACCAAGGTCGAAACCGGGACGCTGCCAAGGTACCCACGCCAGCTCACCATTGAACAATTCTTTGGTAATAGCCTCGCCTTCCTTCGATGCCGCGATCGCGATCAATGCATCGGGGTGCAGGTGATCGATATGTTTGAAAGGCAGCAAGCCGTGCAGCGGCGTGTCGATAGACGGTGCTTTCGATTTCAGGTCGTAAATGCAATGGTTGAACAGTTCCACCATTTCATCTTCGAATTCCAACCCGCGGTAGATATTTTTCAGGCTGTGGAGGCGGTCGACGTACAGGCCGGCCAGTCCGCTTCTTGTTAAAGTACCAATATCTCCACCCGAGCCTTTGATCCACATAACCTCGACAGGATTGCCTGTCAGCGGATCTTTTTCGATGGTTTTACAGCTCGTGTTTCCACCAGCATAGTTGGTCAGGCGTAGATCGGCACCCAACAGATTTGAACGGTACAGAAGAAGTGCAACCTGATCATCACCCAGGGAAGCGGCTTTCTCTTCATCCCATAAATAGCTTACGTACCTGTACTGGCTTACTTTAGAACTGCTCATATTTGTTTCCTGATTATTTATCATTTTTGAGGTAAAAGTTCTTCTTTCCTGAAAGTATTTTAACAGATTAATACTACTCTGAACATATGTGCAAGATTAGGAAACTTAGCAATGCACACCGTCCTGTTGTATCCTGCACGTTGAAATAAATCGAGAATTAATGTGAGATTTGGAAGTTTTGATATAAAACAAATGGTCTGAACCATGCATGTAACAGTTCAGACCACGAAAAGCTAAAATTACCTTACTTGCGCTATCGCTTAATTAGCAATTTCTTTGCGACATCGCCGATTTTGATGGTGTAGATGCCTTCTTTCAAATCCTTCACATCCAGCTTACCACCCGACAGTTTCGCCCCCGTCAGGACCGGCCTGCCCGCTGGCGTGAATACCGACACCATCTCGTTTTCCACGGGGCCTTCGATAGTAAGGTCCGTCTGTGCCGGATTTGGATATATCTTGACAATACTCTCACCAGCCCGTACAACAATCACTTTCGAATACTCAAACTTCCCATCATAATCTAATTGTTTCAATCGATAATAACCTGTTGCTAGTGGATGGAGATCGGTAAAGTGATAAAACTGATCCTCTTTCGTATCTCCGCTACCATCCACAAAACCGATCTTTTCAAACGCCCTCGCATCGGCGCTCCGCTCGATCTCGAAGCCTTTGTTGTTGGTTTCGGAGGTGGTTTTCCAGGTGAGCTTGGTTTGGTTGTTTTGGGATTTACCTTCGAAAGAAACGAGGGTAACAGGGAGTTTTACGTAGTTATAACCATTGCTGGATAGTTTCAAATTAAGCACCACGCTATTGGTTACCTCGACCCTATATGCAGCTTCCTCGGTCACGGAAAGCGTGCTATCGCCAACATTGGTTGCTATCAGCACATTATTCTTGAACCATTTATAGGTGTTATTCGCCAATGTTCCCCCGGCCTGCACGTATAGTTTCACGCCGCCCGGCATAAATTGCACATACAAAGGAATTTTGGCCTGCACGGCATAGTCATCGAGCTTACTGAAATTCTCTTCCAGTCCGGCGAATGTGAAAGCATTAAACCGCAGATCCACAAATCCCGAAACCGGGATATTCGAAAGGCTGGGAAGGGGGCCGCTGAAAGTATTATCTGCTAATTGCAAGTACGTCAGACTGGGCAAATTGATGATTGCAGCAGGAACAGGTCCGCTCATATTCATGCCGCCAAGTACCAATTTTTGAAGCTTGGTCAGATTCCAGAGATTAGCCGGTAATGTTCCCGAATAAGGGCTTTCCACGATTTCCAACTCTTCGAGATCCGGGAAATTCTCCAAATCAAACGGTATAGGCCCGAGATCCGAGACCGAATTCAGATAGGTAATTTTCAACCTTTTAAGCTTTGAAAGATTCCCTATTTGGGTGGGAAGCTGAGCATTCATCGAAAAATTACGGTCGAGTACCAAAACTTCCAGATTAGACAAGTTTCCGATTTCGGGCGGAAGAGCGCCTGTTAGCTGTTGAATGAGGTAGAGCTCTTTCAATTTGGATAAAGTTGTCAGAAAAACCGGTAATGCCGATTGCATACCACTACCCATTGCCTCGTCAGCACCCAGGTACAGCGTTTCAAGGTTGGCAAGATTCGCAAACTGTGGCGGGATGGGCCCGAGCGGCGTCAAGGATAAGCCTTTTAGTTTGGTGAGGCTTCCAATGATACCCATGTTGACAATACCAAATCTGTTCTCGCTGAGATAGAGGTATTCGAGGTTCGTAAGATTGCCTATCGTTGCCGGAAGCTCGCCCGTCCATGCTCCCATCTCCGCACCTATGCCTGTGAGATCCAACGTGGTCAATGCGGTAAGGTTACCCACCTCCGGCGCCAGCGTGCCCCGAACCCCGACATGCCTCAGATCCAGCTTCGTCACCCGGCCGCCTTCGCAGGTAACACCGTACCAACCACAAGGACTGTCGCCCGTGTTTCCCGGCACAACCCAGTTCCCAAACTCGGGATGGTTGCTTGGCTCTAAAATCCCGTTGTAGATAGCTACCAAAGCTAATCGGTCAGTTTCCAGCGTCTGTCCGAATGATTTTAAGGAAACTAGTAGAAGAAGTAATAACAGTTTTCGCATGGCTATTCTTATTATCTAATGATTATCTGTGGATCAATAATCTACTACTCTCCTCGCCTACCCGCACAACGTAACGGCCCGGTGTCAGATTCTTAATATTGACCTGCCCCTTATCCGCTATTTGGCCTTCCAAAACAACGCGTCCGTTTTGATCGGTAATAGAGAAGGGCTGCTTCTGAGCGATGCCCGAGATCGTTAGGTATTCCTGCGCGGGGTTAGGGTAAATCTTCACAATAGCACCATCCCCTTTCACGACGATAACACTCGAATACTCGAATTGGCCGTCGTAATCCAATTGCTTCAAACGGTAGTAGCTCTTTGCCAATGGACTGAGATCAGTAAAGTGATAAAACTGATTCTCTTTGGTATCACCGCTGCCATCCACAAAACCGATCTTCTCGAATGTCCGCGCATCGGCGCTGCGTTCGATTTCAAAGCCTTTGTTGTTGGTTTCGGAAGTCGTTTTCCAGGTGAGTTTGGTTTGGTTGCTTTCGGATTTACCGTTGAAAGAAACAAGAGTCACCGGCAGTGGCGGCTCGACCAGTTTTTCTTCGGTTGACAACACCAATGCCGGCAGCAAGCTGTTGCGAACTTCGATGCGATATTTTCCACGTTGCTCATAATTCACGATAAGATAGCCATCGTTCGATGCACCGGAGACTTCACTGCCGTCCTTAAAAAACTTGTAAGTATTACTCGCTGCATCCGACAATCCATGGACTGCGTTTATCATGGTAAACCAGGCAATGGTGTCGTCAAAAACATTCATTGGAATTGCCCCCTGCGGCGCGTAAACATCCAGAACCGTCCGGTTATCTGCCATGCCGGCCAGGTTAAATAAATTATTACTGATATCCACGGACGCCGCCAGGGGAATCCCCAGAATATTCGGGATAGGGCCAGTAAGCATATTATGAGACAAATCAAGCTTCGCCAAGTTCGTCAGGTTGTTAATCGACGCAGGAATAGATCCTGTGAGGCCATTGTACGAAAGGTTCAGGTAACGCAGGTTGGTGAGGTTACCCATTTCAGTGGGAATATTTCCCCATATGGTAGCAACGGGACCGGAGCCAAAAGGAGGTGCCCCGGTCAGCTCCAAAGTGTCGAGCGTAGTGAGATTTCCTATCTGGCCTGACAGCGGGGTCGTAAAACTTACACCCGCGATACGCAGGTACTTTATTTTCGGTAACTGGCATATGGCTTCCGGGAATTCCATTACGGTAGTTCCAACCGGGAAGTTACCGTACGGACTGATGTTACAACGTTCAAGATTGACCAGATTGGCAAAACTGGCAGGTATATTACCCAGGGGATTCATGCTCAGCTGTTTCAGGCTCGTTAGGTTACCAAGGAAAGACACATCCTGAAGATCAAAATAATTACCATCCAATCTCAGATATTCGAGCTTGGATAGATTTCCAAGTTCCGACGGTATAACCCCCATAAATCCGGGACCTAAGTCTTCTGTCCACAAATCCAGATAAGTCAATTCGGACAGATTACCGATCTCCGCAGGCAATGATGCCCCAAGCGGCGGGAGCGATAATGTAAGGCGCGTCACCCGGCCACCGGTACAAGTCACACCATCCCAACCGCACGGGCTGTCTCCAACATTACCAGGCACCACCCAATTCAATCCCTCGCCAGGGCCGAACGCTTTGTTATAAATTGCAACGAGCGCCTGCCGGTCCGCTTCCAGCGTTTGGCCAAACGATTTAAATGAAATTAAAAGAAGGAGTAGTAAGAGTTTCCGCATAATGATATGGATTACCTATGAATTAATAACCGGCTATTCTCCTCATCTACACGAACGATGTAACGGCCAGGCGCCAGATTTTTAACACTGATCTGCCCCTTGTCCGCAACCTGACCTTCTAAAACAACGCGTCCATTCTGATCGATAATGGAGAACGGCTGCTTCTGAGCGATGCCCGAGATCGTTAGATATTCCTGCGCAGGGTTAGGGTAAATCTTCACAATAGCACCATCCCCTTTTACGACGATAACGCTCGAATACTCGAATTGGCCGTCGTAATCCAATTGCTTCAAACGGTAGTAGCTCTTTGCCAATGGACTGAGATCAGTAAAGTGATAAAACTGATTCTCTTTGGTATCACCGTTTCCATCCACAAAACCAATCTTCTCAAAGCTACGCGCATCCGCGCTGCGCTCAATCTCGAAGCCCTTATTATTGGTTTCGGAAGTCGTTTTCCAGGTGAGTTTGGTTTGGTTGTTTTCGGATTTACCGTTGAAAGAAACAAGGGTTACCGGCAGTGGCGGCTCGACCAGTTTTTCTTCGGTTGACAACACCAATGCCGGCAGCAAGCTGTTGCGAACTTCTATGCGATATTTTCCACGTTGCTCATAATTCACGATAAGATAGCCATCGTTCGATGCACCGGAAACTTCACTGCCGTCCTTAAAAAACTTGTAAGTATTACTCGCTGCATTCGACAATCCATGGACTGCATTTATCATGGTAAACCAGGCAATGGTGTCGTCAAAAACATTCATTGGAATTGCCCCCTGCGGCGCGTAAACATCCAGAACCGTCCGGTTATCTACCATGCCGGCCAGGTTAAACAAATTATTACTGATATCCACGGACGCTGTCACGGGAATCCCCAGAATATTCGGGATAGGGCCAGTAAGCATATTATGAGACAAATCCAGCCTTGTCAGGTTCGTCAAATTGTTGAACGATGCCGGTATAGATCCGGTAAAACCATTGTACGAAATGACCAGCGACTTAAGGTTTACAAGGTTACCTATTTCAGAGGGAATATTGCCTCCGTTAGCAATGACACTGGATTCGTAGGGACTAGCTCCCGTCAGTTCCAGCGTGTCGAGGGTAGTGAGGTTTCCTATTTGGCTCGGTATCTGCGTTGTAAACAGGACGCCACCCATACGCAGGACCTTGATTTTAGGCCACTGGCAAACAACGTTCGGAAACGCAATTTGCCCTATGCCATCCAAGGGTCCGAACCTACCCATTATGCACTTTTCAAGATTTACCAGGTTTGCAAAACTCGCCGGAACGTCTCCATAAGTACTCATGTGCAGTTCTTTCAGGCTCGTGAGACTTCCGATTGCCGATAAGCCCAAAGGATTGAAGCCATTCCCCAGAATGTTCAGATATTCGAGTTTGGAAAGGTTACTGATTTCTGATGGAATGCTCCCAGAAAAGCCGAACCCCATATATCCGTTAGCAAGATCGAGATGAATCAATTCTGTAAGATTTCCGATCTCTTGCGGTATTATCCCACCAGCCCCGGTGTTCATTATACTAAGGCGCGTTACCCGACCACCGGCACAAGTCACGCCATCCCACCCGCAAGGGCTGTCACCGGTATTACCCGGTATTACCCAATTGCTTCCCCAATTGGAGCCATTTCCCTGGTTATAAAGTGCGACCAGCGCCAACCGATCACTTTCCAGCGTCTGGCCAAAAGAATAAATAGAAACAAACAGGCAGACAAGCCCAAGTAGACATCTTTTCATAGCGTCATGAAAGGTTAGTAAATTCCTCGAAACGTTGAGCGGGTGCCTGGCCGACAGAATAATGCTGCCGATACTGTAAGAATATTGTATATACAAATGTAACCGAATGCACAACAAAATTGCACACCGGTTACAAAAAATTATCGAAGCTTAATATGGTAGTTTCTGCGAGACCTGGTTACTTCCAGGTGAGGCCCATATTGCGGAAGAGGAATGCGTAAATATCCGCCTGGGTTTCCAGCGCTTTTTTGGTATTGCTCGCGCCGTGGCCAGAGTTGGTATCGATCCGAATCAGCAATGGATTAACGGAAGTACTTCCCGCTTTTGCCTGCAATTCAGCGGCATATTTAAACGAATGCGCCGGCACAACGCGGTCGTCGTGATCGGCGGTGGTGATCATCGTAGCGGGGTAATGGCCGCCTGCTTTAATGTTGTGAAGTGGAGAATATCCATATAACACCTTGAACTCCTCCGCATTATCGCTGCTTCCGTAGTCGGCAATCCAGTTCCAGCCAATGGTAAATTTGTGGAAACGGAGCATGTCCATCACGCCTACCGCCGGAAACGCCACTTTGAAAAGCTCGGGACGCTGGTTCATCACGGCGCCGACGAGCAGCCCGCCGTTGGAACCGCCCTGAATGGCCAGCCGCTCCGGGGAAGTATACTTCTCCCGAATCAGGAATTCGGCTGCGGCGATGAAGTCGTCGAACACATTCTGCTTTTTCAGCTTCATACCCTGCTCATGCCATTTCTCACCGTATTCGCTTCCACCTCGCAGGTTGGCTTGTACAAACACGCCACCCTGGTCAAAAAACGGAATACGGGTAGGGCTAAACGCAGGCGGCAGACTAACATTGAAGCCACCGTAGCCGTAAAGGATAGTAGGATTGGTACCGTCGAGTTTCAGCCCTTTTTTGTAGGTAATAAATGCAGGGACGCGCGTTCCATCCTTGCTGGTGTAAAATACCTGCTTCGTTTCGTAATCCGACGGCTTGAAAGCAACCTCCGGTTCACGAAAAACACTGCTTTTTCCGCTGGCGATGTCGTAACGGAATATCGTCGAAGGATAATTAAAGGAAGTATAGGTGTAAAATACAAAAGTATCCTCCTTGTCACCGCCAAAACCTGTCGCCGAACCCAAGCCCGGCAGTTCGACCTCTTTTTCGAGTACGCCTCGCACGTTGTATACGTACACACGGCTGGTCACGTCTTTCAAATAGGATACAAACAACTTTCCACCCGCGAGATGCGCATATTCCAGCGGCTCCTGGCGCTCCGGTAATACTGCTTCCCATGTGCGGTCGGCAGATTTAAAAAGCATTACCTTGCCATTCGGCGCTTCATCGTTGGTTTCGATCAGGAAGTCCGCACCTATGTTTTCAATTACGCTGAAACTGGCGTCGGTGATTTCCTCGCGGATAGGCACAAAGCGGCTTTCACCCTTTTTCAACACCCAAACACCATTGCCGTCCTTCCCCTTTCCCCGGTCGCTTACGGTCAGCACAGCGTATTGCTCGTCCTCGGTAGTGCCCACGGTATGGAAGCGCTGCGGGTTGGCTGGATCTTCGAATACGAGTTTGTCCAGCTCCTGTTTCGTGCCGATGCGGTGAAAAAACACCTGGTGGTTCTCGTTTTTAGCGGCCAATGCGCTGCCATCCGGTTTTGGGTAGCGGCTGTAATAAAAGCCGTCGCCCTGCCACGACGCTCCCGACACTTTCACCCATTC